>Ga0316227_1000090_pt1 | contig 141492 bp, 187 predicted proteins | sample TBH18019metaG_FD_206012 | JGI IMG/M metagenome (GOLD analysis project Ga0316227, IMG submission 206012) | Freshwater microbial communities from Trout Bog Lake, Wisconsin, USA - TBH18019 | ecosystem: Environmental > Aquatic > Freshwater > Lake > Hypolimnion/Profundal zone | place: USA... | reverse complement strand
TACTACTGCTACAGTTAACGGATCAGTTGGCTTTACTATTAACGATCTTACTAAAACAGGAGTAGCAGTATCTAACCTTACACCATCTAATAATACATTCTTTAGTAATCAAGGCACGGGATATTTTGCTGCTTCATTTGGGCCAGGAAGTACTCATGCTACAGCTATAGTACAAATAGTAAATGTCAGTGGCGGCTTAGTATTCTACATTGACCATACCATAGGTTATCCAGCAACATTTAACTATCCATTTGTGATAGCATAAGGAAAATAAATCATGTATACAACAGCAAATCCAAAACCCGGCGACCCAGGCTTCTGGGAGTGGCATAGAACTAACAACCCACCAACATTTCCAAAACCTTAAGGACAAATTATGTCACAACCATTTACAATAGGCGGCGGTATCGAAATAGGCGGTGGCATTAGTGTTGGGCAACCTTCAACTCCCCCAGGCCCTACGGTAACAGGAGTTAATCCTAATTTTGGATATGCCAACGGCAATACTTATGTTGAAGTGTATGGTACTTTATTAGATACAGTTACATCGTGCTCAATTGGTGGTATTGTTCAAACTCAATTTGTATGTTTTGGTAATCCTACCTTGGCTTATATATTTCAAACAGAACCAGGAGTTGCTGGCACTGGATTAAGTGTAGAAGTTACCAATCCAGATGGAACAAGTGTTCCAAATACATTGTGGACTTGCTTACCTGCAGTACCTTTCCCAACAGTTACTTCGATTAGCCCTAATAACGGACCTGCGGCCGGCGGAACACCAGTAACTATCACTGGATCAGGATTTACAGCAGGAGACGATTATAATACCTATCCTCAGTTTGGGGATCTGCTTGGGTCATGCAGTTTAGCCAATGTTACTATAGATTCAACGACGCAGATATCCGGAATCACTAATCCATTTCCACCAGGTGTATATAATGTACTGGTTACGACTCCGGCTACTGGTCCAGCTAATCCAGCTACATTAACCAATGGTTGGACTTATACTTAACATCCGCATTAATATGCCCGCTGGCACGGTTCCAACTGTAAAAAATCCTAGGCCATTAACTACCCACTAAATAATATTAGCAACATACACTCGTGACTTAGTTGAGTATAAAATTAAGCTGGTGGGTCGGTAAACTCGGTAATAATAAAACCAAAAAGCACCTTACGGTGCTTTTTTGTTGACTTTTAACTTTAGCTAAATACATTATAAGTTTAAAGGATAACAATCATGGTAGCACCATTACAAATTGGCGGTGGAATTAATATAGGCGGTGGAATTAGTGTTGGCCCAGCGGGCCCAGGACCTGCGACTATCCCAATCTTAGATATAACAGGACATACATTTGGCCAACCATTTGCTGACGTTACATTTGACATAACCAGTGATGGCGGCAGTCCTATAATTGAAGCCGGAGTCATCTGGGGATTGCCCGGGCAGACAACTTATGCTATCAGCGTAGATAGTTGTGTGACAACTAGCACTACTTCAGAAAGAAAAGCTGTACGAAGCGGCGACGATTGTGGAAATCCAATACTTACTGGAATTACCGGATCACAAACAGTTGGCTTTAACGCTAGTGAATTTCTATATGAATCTATCAATGCAGTCGCTTATGCTATCAATTCAGTAGGTATATCATATAGTCCCACAGTACTAACTTGGGTTCCTACTATTTGTTTAGCTGAAGGAACATTGATCACATTAGCAGATGAAAGTACAAAACCCATTGAAAATATTCTAATGTCAGACGTGATTCGAGTTTGGGATTTTGATAAAGGTGTATTTGCTTCAGCCAAACCGTTATGGATCAAACAAAAAGAAACAACTATGCGGTATAACTTACTAACATTTAGTGATGGAACAACACTTAAAACTATTGAACAGCACAGAATTTTTAATAAGGAAGCTGGAGCATTTACTTACCCAATGACTGATGATACTCCTATTGGCACTACAACTATTAATGTATTGGGCAATGAGATTACATTAGTTGATAAGTGTGTTATGATTGACACAGTTAATTACTACAATGTAATTACAGAACACTACCTAAACTTATATGCTGACGGCATTTTAACCAGTATGCGTTATAACAACATCTATCCTATTGTTAATATGAAGTTTGTCAAAGACTCTCGTCAACTGCGTAAGCGTAACGAGTTTGTTGGTATAGACCAGCGTTGGATTGATGGGTTGCGATTAACAGAGCAAACAATACCATTAGCAGCTATTAAACGATACACACAGCGACTAGAGTACACAGACGCTAATCAGCAGATAATAAAGGAAACAATATCATGACAGCTACTGCTCAATATGACGACATTTGCCCCTAAATTTATATCCTGGACAAGAGCATTGACTTACACCGTTTACTTCAGTAATGGTATATTTTTCTCCCTTGCTTCCTAACACAATTTTAACAAAGCCTTCTGGAATTACTTCCTTAGGAATAAAGTTCCAAGTATTATTGATCTCTTTAAATTTGCGACGACTAGCACTAAAGGGTAATGGGTTATTGAATTCTTTAATCTCGCCTGTACTCTTTTTTACATAAGCAAACATCTTATCTTTGCTGTCATTAACAAAGTAAACATGATTAGGCAAGTCCCAATCGGTTACTTCCTTTATTGTTTTCATCCTGTTACTCTTTCGTTAGGTTTATAATCACGCACCATTTTAACTAAACGATCGCGATGTAGCGTAATACACTCCACTACACGATCATAAGCGTCTGCTGAGTGCCCGCCAATATGCCAAGCATATTCAAACATTGGCGTATGATAACCCATCTTCCAATCATAAATTGAAGCAATGGTGCCATCTTCAAACTTTAATGCCCATTCACAACTAGACTTATCCAAGTCAGCGTTAGGACCAACATCAGGGCGACCAAATATCTCTACAAGTTCAGAAAATGTAATTGGGAACTCACCCTTTGAACTAGTCATATTAACATTAGCTCGATTAGTAAATTTCATCTTCTTCTTCCTCTTCTTCAATATTCTCGTCACTAGTATCAATAACTACGCTACCAAATCTAATTACACCGCCTGCACTAAATGTACTAAAGTCTTGTAGAAATTCAATTACGCGACCACTACCCAAATTCTCAATCTCTGACGGGGCGATATCTTTAACATTAATACAACCAATTAGGCCAGCATCTACTGGATACTTGTTACCTTGCTCGTCAACGTAAGTGCCATCACCATACTTGGTAGTAAATGTAGCAAAACGAGTACCATCTTTAAGATTAAACTCGCCGTCTAGTACATTGTTGTCACTACAAGTTAAACTACAAAACTCGTCCCACCGATCGTTTAGGACATAACAAAGATCGCCAATATAGAATGTTCCAGCTTTCATCATTGCTTAATCTCCAAAATATCATCTATCGCAAAATTATCACCATCATAAGGCTCGCCAATATTAGCCGTACCCGACATAACCATGTCGCGGGCTTGATCTTCTGACTCAGCTTCCACAGTAAACCGATAACAAACTGTTTCGCTACAAAGAATTTCAAATTTCATACTGTTACCATCTCCCAATTATAAATCCTGCGTTCCATTTCAGCGTTAATAACATCACGGATCAATGCTTCCACTGTATCGACTGAATCACAACGATTAAATGTTTCAGCAAGGCCTTCTAATTCTTTAGTAGGCATTGCCTTAACCATTGCTTGATATTGTGCTTTAGTTGGGATTTTATTGTAGGATGATTTCATTAAGTTCTCCTTATTCAGACAAGTTAATAATACGAGCGTCATATTCCATGAAGCTCACTTGCATTGGGACGAACACTTCTTTAGTAACACGACCACCATAACCAAATGCTGTATATTCTTTATTGTCAAACACATCTTTAGTAACACGGATTTTGAAAGCCTTGTAACCTTGACTGTTGTCAATAGCTAAAACTTTACCTTCTACGAAACAGTCACTACGACCAATCATTGGCTTAAAGTCATAAGCACGGATAGTTTGACCAACTTTAGCGATATTTTGGAATTTCAACATTTAATGCTCCTTTTCATTTACTATACATGCAGTATAGCTGATTGGCAATTTCTCGTCAACCAAAATCTACTCGGAGCAGACCCATATAGATAGGGCCTAGTTTCGTTGTTTTCTTACAACAAACCGTACTTTTTGAGGATTTCCAGGGATTTTATAGCTGAATTAGCCCAAGAGTACTTAGACCTTATGATTTCACTGTTTTTAGCGGCTTGAACGCTAAGACTAGCATAATTGTCATATGCTTGTTTAATTGCTGTGGCTATGCTGTCTACACTACTGACTGCCCACTTACCATAGTTACCATCGGGTGCTGGATAAAACTCTTGATATTCAGGACAAGCGATAGGTTCTAACTCATAAGGAACTAATACGCAAGATGATTTAATATCTTGTATAAACTCTGTTTGTCCCGAATGATATGTAGTAATTAATGGTAGCCCACAAGCCGCGGCTTCAATTAAAGGTAAGCCCCAACCTTCTGCCTTTGACGGAAATAAGAATACATCAGCTGACCTATACAAGTTAGATAAGTCTTCGATAGTTCTGTGTCCCCATATCAATTTAATATTGTTCGCACCTGTGCTTGCTATCTTAGCATCTAGCTCTGCTTTCTTTGATTCAACATTACGGAAGAAGTCAGATTTGATTACTAACTCTACATTGGGATTATTACCAAATACACGAGCAAAAGCATCAATACTTTCTTCAACTGACTTACGCATTTCGTATTTGCCAATCAATAAGAATCTAAACTTATCGTGCGTAGGTTTGAAATAAGGATGAAAGGTATTACCATCAACACCTTCAGGTACAACATCAATTTGAATAGGTTTTAATCCATTCTCTAAAGACATCTTGCGACCCCATTCAGTTGGCAGCCATAGTTGATGCTTTTTCATTATGTCTAACAACTTAGGTGGAATAACTGTAGATTCAAACACGCACCAATTAATATTATTGCCGTTGAAGTATTCATTTAGGTTAGCACATACAAAAGCAATATTGATATCGCCCTGTTTACTAGCCGATGCCGCAACTTTGATAGCTTCCTGATTTTGGAAGTCAACTAATTCAAGAACAGGCTTCATGCCTTTAATTTCAGCAATAGCTTTGGAGTAGTGATGGAAGTGTGTACCAATGCCGCTATCATTGGCTTGGCCTATAAGTCTAATCTTCATTAAACTTAATTAGTTAAGATAATTGTTCCCAGGATAAAAACTGTGCGTTCTTCAGGGATTGGACACGGGCTGTTGGATTAGTTTCAAAGATACCATTAGCATAACGAACATGGATTTCTACTTGTGCGTTTTCTTCTGAGTCTTTCATACCAATCAATGCTATGAACTTCATTGTTGCGCCTTCCGGAGCGGCAAACACAACATCTTTAAGTGTTAAGTCAGCTACGTCATCGATGGATGGAACATAGTACACATGACTTGGGTTAACATAAAAGAAAGGACGCTTAACAAACTTAACTAGCTTGGCCGCTGTACCACCTTGTGATAAGTGTGCTTTCATAATGGCTGTAAACTTCTCGGCAATAGCTTCAACTAATGGCGCCATTAAACCTTTTTGGGTAGCATAATTAGCTACAAACCAATCACCAAATGCTCGTTGCCAATAAGCATTCTTTTCCATGTCAGCCATAATCTCTTGGCTAGTTCCTACTTTTTGATTCTTGCCGTTACAAGTAAACTTCTTAGTCTTAGGATCAAATACAACATAATATTTGGCTGTATCTTTGCCGCCAACAGGAACACCTGGATTCTTTTGTGCTAACTGTAACACTTGGGTGAACACACCTTTTTTCCAAGAAAGATATTCTGGACGAGCATAGCGTAAGAAAGCATCGCCGCCTACTTCTAAACCTAAGTCCTTAGGACTAGGATTGTTTAATGTAATACCAGACTTTTCTTTAATTGATACCCCGGATATAGTGCTACCAACGAACTCAATATCAGCACTTGTTTCTGGATTAATATTTGCTCCGCCTGCCCAATCAAACTGATCAACTACTTCACCCACTTCAACTAACTTATTAACTACGATAGGCTTAACAGTAGCTTGGGCATAATCATACCAACGCTTTAACAGTTCAGGATTATATGCCGGTGCTAACAACTTTTTAATGTCATTATATGTATTTTGTGGATTGGCTAGCATACTAGGAGGAATACTGCGCTCAGGTTTGCTAGGATCAAACTTATCAACATTAGCACTACAAAAGCTCAATAACATTCCTATTTCGGAGTTATAACGAACAGCATCGGACTTGCCGCCTTCGTTTAATTGTTCGTCTTGGAATTCAAATAATCTCATGGTTATATATTTAGCAATTCCAAATGTAAATCTTATCCTGTTTCTTTTTACCTTTTGCTTGCCCTAACTGCTGTAATAAATCCTCTTCCCCATGGCATGGAGTTAACCCATATTTGATAGCATCATCATACATTTTAGGGCTAATATTAAAGCATACAGTTCCGCCCTGCTTAATATTATCCACACATTTTTGCCACAAGGGAATAAAGAATCCTTCATAAAAGGCTTTATCGTTTTCCCAGGGCTTCATGTTCTTGTATAATTCCATATTAATATATGGCGGGCTAGTTAATACAAAATCATAATTAATTTTGGAGAAATCTACATCCAAGCAACTGTCCCAAATCATTTCTAATTTAGAGGGATTTTCCATAGAAAATAAGCCATTACCAAAGCTGACTTTATTATCTAAAAAGTCTATCATGCCGTCGTATGCTGGCTTCATATCTATATTAGTATCAATGCCCACATAGTCTATGCCTAAACTCCATGCGCCCAACATACGGCCGCCCCAACCTGCTGTGGGATCTAATACTGCTGTAGCATTATATTTCTTATACAAGTATTTGGCTGTTACGGATTTAAACATAACAATCGAACCAGTATTAATTCTATAACATTCAAATATATTATTAGCAGGGACCTTGCCGCCTCTATTTCTTTTGCGAGTTTGTTCAATTAAGAAAGCCTTTTTAACAGGATCGGCCCACATCTCATATAATGTTTCCCTGGGCTTGCCTGAACGCTCTCTAGTACAATATAATAAATTAGGAAATTGAAAGTGATAAAGGAAACGATTGCCAGCAAAGTTATTTTCGTTATTAATGCCGTCGTATTTGTTTAAATTAGCCAAATCTTTATTCAGCTCTATATCAGATATTTGTTTATGATTAACGATATCTTCTATAGTTACTAACTCTAAATGGTCATTAACAGTTCTTACTTTTTTATTCATTGCTTTTCAAACAACCATAAATCTTCAAAATTGCCACCTTTCATCTTGGCCGCTTGGCGTCCTGTGGAAATGGCACTCCATTGTACTTTATAACGGCCTGTATTAGTTAAATGGCGACTAACAACCTCCATCATATCTTCACTAATTGTAACATCTTCTTTGGTTTTAGTTGACCCGTCTACACTAATTGAATCAAAATTCAATCTAAGTTTAATTTCTTCATGGAGAGCTTGATTGCTCTCCATTAATCTGCCTTCATAGTATTCGTTGCTACCCATATGCTAATCCAATTAAGTAAAAGCATAGTATAGCACTCAATTTAACTATTGTCAAACATCTTCGCCTTTTAATATTCGCCATGCTTTGGGCTCTAATCGTACATACTGCCAAAACCATCGCTTAACTCGTTTGGAGTAGCGTAATCTAAAATATCGCTTTTCGGTTCTAAACATAAACCCAAAGCTATCCTTGTCGGATAATGGATAAAAGGTTAGTCCGTTGTTTAAGTATTCGCCTTCTTGGTGTCGAATATGTAAGTATCTCATGCCCACCTTAACATAAACATTAGATAGGCTTGTTCACTGTCAAACATAATTTCATCGTATCCACTACCAGATCTGACAGATAACCCGTGTGTTTCTTTAAGCCATTGATCTCTTTCAATGCTGTTATTAAATAACCAATCCCCGCGAGTAGCTGTCACACAATTTCGCATTGGGGCAATAATGTTAGATAGTCGTACAGAATACATTGTTTTTACCAACTCTTGGCGCATAAGGCATAATGTACATATACCTTTTCTTCCATAAGAATAATGTTGTTGCTAAAAACTGTCCCCCATCCATTCATGTTAGGATAATTTTCCTCTAGCCACTTTAATACATCGCAGTCGCCGTTAATGCGCCACAGTACTTGGTCTTCCCACTCTTTGGTTTCATTGTTCCATACTTTCTTTTTAGTAGCTCTGCGGCGCCATTGTTCTTCTTCTACATAATCAACCATAATATTCACACTAACTCCATTTTAATACAAACATTGTATAATTAGATTCAATCCTAAATGTAATATAAAAATAACTTTTATGATAATTTCTATTTAAACGGCCCCCGAATTCTAATAATTTACTATTAACTAGTTTACCCCAGTCGTCCCTATTTAATAATATACTGTCCTTATAATCAGGAAATACATAATTCATAAAATTATCCCACCACACGGGTTTTTCATTACGGCCTAATTCAATACAAATCATAATTAATATCCTTTATTTGGCGGCAGGCCTGCGTGGTTTACTATGATCCCTCCTTAATTCAATAAACAATCTATTGCGCCTATAATGAATTAAATCCATTATACTAGCAATTAAAAATGCCATAAAGATTAATCCCGTTAATATTGCAAGAATTAATATTAAAATAATTAAAATTAACTCCATTTTAATAAAAACATCATAGCGTCATGCTCTGTATTAAATTTAACCATAAAATCCCCGTCAATACCATTTTCAACGTCAATTATATTAAATTGACTACAAAAATAATCGTGTTGAATTGGCATGGGTCGCCCAGTATCTGTTAATGAGCAAGCCGCACGATGAAATGCCCTAAAAGGAATTTGAATTTCTATCCCCATTTTAATAAAAACCAAGAATAATCTTTTTCTTTACGAAAATATAATTGAACTCCCACAGCCGTATGGGCAAAATTACCTGTACTTTCATAATGTGGGCGCCAACACCAACGAGGGTTATTTTTACGAGTAAATCCCTGGGAGCCTAAATTCTTCTGTAGCCAAGCAAAAATATCATCAACATAATTATCCTCGTCTTCAATTATATTAATAGCATAAGGCCAACGACGCTCTACTATTCTACGCTCGTGACTATTCACATTAACCCCATTTTAACATAAACCAAGTATAATCTTCGTCATGGTCAAAGATATATGTTATATTGCCGGGACCGTGTGAACCGTCAGGATCAACACGGCATTTAAATGCTTCACGCCACCGTTGACCATATTGGCGGGGAGTTTCCAATCGTGCTACAGGTAATGTTCTTTTGGCATTCCAATAAGCTCGATTAAAAGCATCATCTTTAATATTAACGCGAATCATATATAAATTAATCCAAATAATGTGGCCATTCCAGGGTCTTTAAAACACATAGCAATATAAGCTATATTATTCTTTTTATATGTATAATGCTCATATTCAATATCTTCATGATAATTACGGCCAGCTAACCAAGCAGACATATACCAATATTGATGCTTGTGCATTTCAATATGTACTTGATGGGGATAATGTATAGCTATATCTTTAACAATTAAATCGAAATTATTCATTTAAATCCTTTTCGAATCTAGCACGAACTAATGGCTCATTGGGTTGATCCCGCCTACTGCGTACATATATCTGCCCCTCGGGATAATCCATGGTTAACTGCCAATTCAAATACTTTTTATTATACAAATCACGCTCTTTATATAACATAGCTGTGTATAAATCAGGTAATGTACTGAATTTAGGAGTAACAGCGTTAGGATTAATTAACGCATTAATTAAAATATCCTGTTGTATTCCTTTATAAGTTAATGGCTCGGAATCTACACGATCCCATAAACTATTGGGAATAGATTCACGAACAATATTAACTAAATCCTTTTCCCGCATAATAACAGTACGAACAATAGTTTTTATCCCCATTTTAACTCCGCATATGATAGTAATGATTCATTAATAAAAGTAAAATCTACACTAGCTGGGATAATATCGTCGTTGGTAAAATAATCCCCACGGCTACCATTATAACGCCAAGTAAAATCCACGCCAGCCTTAAGCCCCATAGACTTTAATTCTTCCACATAAGACATAGCTTCCATGGCATTCTTAACTGGTATAGACACATAATTAGGCATGGTTTTGCTATAGAACTAGAGAACAAGCGCGAAGCGCACGTGCACGATAGATATTATTCAATAACAATCTCCCCACCGTATTTTAGTATATAAAAGGATGCTAACTCCTCGGAATCAAACTCTACATAATGTAATTGATGTTGCTTAGGCCCACCAAACTTAATACGCCACCCCTCGCCCACAGCTAATACAGGATAATCAGAGCCAGATATAATCGGCCCAACTAATTCAATTAATTCCTGCATAACCCTCTTAAGTTCACGCCTATACACACCATCGTCATATATCCCACTTAATCTATTAGTAATGGAAACGATGGTAGTCATTATATGCTAAGTTAATTATCTTCACGAGAGTACACAAACAAGCAGACTAATCCCACTCCTGCCCAGCCCCAATGATTAATTACTAACACAGATCCTGTAATAAACAATAACAAATTAATCCACTGTGGACTATAACTTATTTCATAACGACTCATTTTTGATTCACTCCATAGTTTTGATAGGAATTAGCTTGAGTAGCCGCATATCCTTGATTAGTATTCATATTAGCCGCATGATTAAATGCCTGTTGAGCTTGAGCATAGCTTTGAAGATTCTGTACTCTTTTCATGATATCATCCTCGGGATCATAATCAGCTTCTTTCTTTTTAAGCGCATCCATAGTACGATTGAGCTCATTACAATATTTGTCATATTGAATACTGAGTATAACAGTAATAAACTCTATAACATAATAAACATACATGAATACAATAGACGCTAATATAACAACATCAGAATGTACACTAAACACGATATTAATTCCTATGCCTATAAGTGTTAATAGTATGCCAGTGACAGCAAAGCGTCCTAGTGTGTATAGTACAAACAACCCTGTTTCATAGCGTAGTCCATGCTTATACCATATAAAATGCGCTCTTGGGAATGAAATAATGTTATTACCAATTTTACGCAATAGCCATAACGCAAAGTTTTTCATAGTGTGTATCCTAGTTAATAATGCTATTATTATAACATAATACGAATAAATGAACAATCTTTTTGATATGGCTAGCTAACCATACGAGCCGGAACCGTTTAATATAGCTAGTGTAAAGGATAGTTAAGGGAATTATAGTAAATGGTACAGAAATAAAGGATACAAGGCCGAATATTTAGTGTGTGAAAAAAATGGTGATTTTACAGAATATAAGAAAAGATTCAATCTTTATGGTTAGTAAGACATAGTGAAGAAAGTGTCAAAACCTTCGGCCCTCGGGGCGAGCAATGGCGAAAACGGCCTATACATCGCCTACTATCACCTTGATACCGTTTCCATATCCCTTATCCGCATAGTCTCCTACTGTATAACACCCTTTTCTACGGTTATCGCCAGGTTCTCGGCTATACTATACACTACCCAACCTTAGTATAGCCTTGACCCCGAGCTAACAACTACTTCTTAGGGGCTTGCTGTACGGTAACTGAACCTTGCACTGCAGCGTTTTGACTTTGTGTATCTTGACGCCAATTACCCCATGCTTGACCCAGCTTTTGATTAAAACTATCACTATGACGGTTTCTAAACAGTATTAACACTAGTTCATGATTAGGGTCTACCCACGCTTTTTGGCCATACATACCTAACCATACATATCCATTCTTAATGACAGGATGTGTCCATACTCCAGTGCCATAACCAAAGTATATGCCGGCTTCTTCAGGTTTCACTACAGTATGTGTAGCATTTAGCATATATTCCTGTAAACACTTTCCATTAGCGCCTTTAATAGTATCCAATCCATATTGTGCCAAGTGTGCCCAATCAGTTAATGTAGCGGATAATCCATAGGATGTATTAATACGATTATCCTTGTCCCTAAACCAATCCATGGGCTGTTCTGTGTGGCTTTTATTAACTAGTTCACGCATATAGTATTCAGTACCTTTTAAGTGGTCCAATACTAATCCTAATGCGCTGGTATTCAAGTTATCATATGTATAATCATGGTCATAACTTTTGAGGTTTTTGGGATTATTCATTAGGTCTGTTTGACTACTAAACTGTTTAGTTAATAGCCAAAAGTCCCCAGGGTTTTCACCGGTTCCTTGGCGGTCTGGGCCCGGGGCTCCTGATGTCATGGATAGTAATTGGGCTATAGTAGCACGGCCATACGCATTGTTTTTAAGCTCGGGCGCATATGATTCCGCGGTGTCATTTAGTGATTTAATATCGCCCCGACATAGTGCTTGACCCACTAATAAATTGGTTACGCCCTTGGCCAAACTCCATCCGAGGTATTGTGTGTTTATGTCCTTGTTACGCTCATATACTATAGTGCCGTGATCCAATAGTATCATGGATAAGTTATTGGGATCCTCTTCATACATCGTGTCCATACGAGCTTTAACTTGGGGGCTCAATTGCTCCTTGTCCCTAGCTAATGCCTCAGGTTTAGTGGGCTCAAATGTTATATGATTTAAGTCATGGCTAACACCGCCCTCCATCATATAGTATGTGGATACACCCTTACCGTCTGGGGTAAAGTTTAAATCTGAGCCCGGCACTAATGCTAGTGCATGGCCAGCATATAATAACAGTAATAATAGCCATTTATTCATATTAATTCCTAGTAGTAACAAACATGGCTAGAACCATGCCTAGAATCCATAGGGCCAGGATAGTTAACAGCTAGACGAGTCTTATATAACTGTGTAGCCAAGTTAATCTGCTCATGAGTAAAGCCATAGTCATATATGCCGTTAGGTCCGTAGAAGTCCAGCATATAATTAGTAAAGTTATTAGTATAATCAAACCCTAGAGGAGTCATGCCATATAATGCTTCAACTTGTGGGGTCTTCATTATACTATCTCCTTGATGGGGAACTTCGCCTGTATGACATGGAATGCTATCATGGTACGCTCACTGTATAGCCTACGGCCATGTTTAGCGATATCTCTAACAATATCCGGGGCGGTCCAGCCTATGAATGCCGCTTCTTTTTTAATCTGTTTAATGGCAGTTTCTAGCTTCATATTAGTATATTTCCTTTGCATGTTTTCGTATAATGCGGCGGCCTAATGCGAGATTATCAGCCAATTTTAACGCTTGTTTTTTGCTAGGAGCAAACACTAGCTGCTCTATAGTTTCATCAATAGTAACCACTGTTAATCGATATGGCATTATAGTGCCTCGTATAAGTGTGCGAATGCTTCCGGGCTAACATAGTCTTTAACATAGATATAGATATCTACAATGTCATAGCCTGTGAGCTTCATGCGTACAATCTCTGCGTTAACATCCATTATAGTTGCTCCTTGATAGTTGCGATTAGTGCGCGAATGCGCTGGTTGTCTGAACAGTCCTCACGGTTCTGATTAACACGAACTGACAAGAGTTCACGCAGGGCCTCTAGGGTTAGCTCTGCTTGCCTAGGGGTAATGTCTAACTTAACTCTCTGTGCTATCATTTATTAGTGCTCCTGCTTATTGTTTACTATATACATAGTATAACGCCAAGGGCATTGTATGTCAACCAAAAGGATTGATTATGGCATCTGCCTGGGCCCCAACACACGGTTAGCCTAACTATATTATAACATCTTATTAGAGCTTAGTCAACCCCCTGGGCCTTGCCATACTGTGGGGTAGGTTAGCCATAATATCATAGCTGTTTTTAGGGCCCAAAATAGGGTGTATATTATACAGGTTTTTAGGGCTTTTGTCAAGTGGCCTAGGCTTGCCATTCAAGATTATTTTGAGCAACCATGGGGTGGGGGGTCTAAAAACTTCGGGTACCCCCGGTAGGTCTATTAAGCTACAATACAAAGTGTAAAGTTGGAAAAGGCGCCAATTTTATTTCGTATTATTCTGCCCTAATATAAGCCCACCATACCCCCAGGTCTTAAAACTTCACCACCTTTATTTTTCCGGGGTTTTCAAAAATTTGCACAAAATTTTTTTTTATCTTCTGTGCATATAGACCTGGTTATAAATATATCTCTATGTTCTATATTATAACCTTTTTCGGCTGGACACTATATCTATACTGTTTACACCGTATAGCACACTCTGGATCAATACCCTTTTTACGGCGTGCTCACATGGCACATCATGCTCAAATACGTATAAAGGGTACTACTCACTGGCATTATACTAACTTATTCTTATATACAGATACTTGGGCTGTAACTAGGGATATGTGGGTTACTGAGATTATTCCCACTATTATATTTGCTATAGTATTCAATGCTTACTGGTTATTGGGTTTATACTATATATGGGCTGCGTTTTTACAAGAACCATTAGAGCATAATCCCAAATTAGGTATATTCCCATTTACTAGTGGAGTATGGCATTTAAAGCATCATAGTAATGTATATTGTAACTATGGATTATTCTTCCCTATATGGGATAAGTTGTTTAATACTGAATCTAAGTTATAACTTATACGAGCTTTAGTATATACACTATCCATTTAGTCATGTTCCATACCCACTATATCCAATATAGTAGCATACTCATATCCCAAGTTCTTATTACCCGTATGGCGCAGTCTTCTATATACATCCTGATTAACTAGTAGTTCATCATTAATGCTATACTGTGGTTCTAGTGTATAATAGGGTTCCCAATGGCCAGGAGTCACTACTAGGGTTACAACCTTTTTGGGTATGCTGGTTATTTTAGGTATTGCCATATTTCAATCTTATTAGTATTGCGTATTGTTCGTTATCCACTTCTAGACGCCATTCGGAATGTTGTCGTTTCCAATTACTAGCATCTTTAATATATTCATTGTATAAGCGCCATCCCACTCCACCTATACTATCATGTAAGTAATAGCGCCTAGGACTTATGTTACTGTGACAGTAATTAGCTATGTCCTCTTTGCGTATATGTTGGGGAATCTCAATCGTTGTCATGTTGTTTAAGTTTATCCCACATACGCTGTTTATTCAGTTTACGCTTACGTATATAGTTGTCCACAGTACTAGCTATAATACCCATAGTAGCACCCAGTACAGCCGCTATTACTCCTATAATTAATTCACTAGTATTCATTATACGCCAACATAAAGGTCATTGCTAGTTGCTCACTAGTATAGTACAAGGTACGACCCCGCATTAGTAAGGGTATATCCAATCTTTCATGTATATCATATATGTCGCTGGCGTGTACTATATCCAATGTGAGTCTATATGGATACAAGGGTAATCCCGGTAATTGGTCAGATTGTAATCGTTCTAATATCATGTGTCTACCGCGCTGCGCTTCGCGCTTGTGTTCTCTAGTTCAATAGTCACGAATTCTTCAATAAATTCCATGTAATTGATTGGGGTAGTGTAGTGCCTAATTGTATAGTACGTTCGGGCATGATTAGTGTACTCCAAGCGCCTTTCTTTACTTCGCCCTCGCGGGTTTTATATGTATAGGTGTACAGTATTCTAATGCGGGCCCTACGTATACTACTAACTGTACCAATCTTAACTCCTTTTAAATATGAGGAGGTAAATGCTATGGGCTGTCCTAGTTCTATTAGTTGCCCCAAGCTGTCATAGTGTATATACTCTTTAACCATTACTTGCCTTTAATTAGTACAGGAGTTTTAATTAGTTTATCCAGGGGTTCATCTAATACTACTAAAATACCATACATAATGGCACCATATGCTATAAACAAAAATAGCAAACATAATACCATAATGACGTGTATCCTAGTGTTAGATTTCATAATAACATTATACAAGATTTAGTATTACTTGTCAAATACAACAGAACCCCTTTCGGGGCCATGTTGTCCTAGTATCTAGTCCACATCTAGGGTAGTGGATAGTAACCCCAAGTGACCAATTTGGGTGCCCACCAGACTTGGGCAATTTATAAGGAGCGGTCTAATCCAAATATACTGTAAATGCTACTGCGTGTCTCTTAAGTGTATGACGATTATCTGTACCAATTCTGGGTCCGCGATATCTAATCCTTGGTTTATATCCCAAACTCTTTAATTGGTTGCGTGTAATATCTAACTGACTAATAGGTACATGATATAGTTTACGCTCAACAATATTAGTATATAATTCAGCGTACCCAGCAATAAATGCCGCTACCGTAAGTTCGCTATTCATATTACTCACCATCATAGCTTAAATGTTTATGCTTACGATTCCAAGCGTCACGCACCTTGCGAGCTTCTGCGGGAGTCATTATAGCACTGACTTCAACCTTGGCGCCTTGTAGTTCTTGACTAAACTTAGTGGGCACCTTAACTACTACTGTATTTTTGCGTACAGTTGCGCCACGAGCTTTGCCTACTAGTAAATTAGTAATTTCTGTACGACCGTTGTCAAAACCGCGTACTAGCAATTCTTTAATGGCACTATCCTTGTCCATGGGCTTGGTTAGTTTAATCATTTCAACTTCTGTATGGCCCACTTTAACCAAGTGTAAAAAACGAGCATCACTAGTAGTAAAGCGCAATTTAAGCTCACCGTTTAATCTGCTAACACCTGCGTATGTAAATTGTTTCATTTATTGCTCCTATTTGTTTACTATAGAACTAGTATAAGTTAAATTGAATTACGTGTCAACCTAGCTGTTTACAGTACTGTAAGGGCTATAATCTACTTGGGCACCAATAGCATCTAGTTCTTCTAGAGCATCCATATGGGCATTCCAAACTCTTGCGAAATTTTCTGCTGAACCAAAGTTTTCTGTAATTAGTGCTCTGAACTCTGCGTCTAGTTCTTCTCTTGTTAATATTTTCATTACTAACTCCTTTTTGTTTACTATAATGCTAGTATAGCAAAATTGGAATTAGTAGTCAACCGCCCCTAAACTACAAGTGTTGTTATTCTACAACACCTATGATTTCTTCTTCTTTAAGCACCAAATAGTCTTGTCCATCTACTTTAACTGGAGTACCTGCGCCCGGGCCAAACATAATAACATCGCCTACTTTAACGGATAATGGAATTAATACACCTTGGGCTGTGACACGACCTGGGCCCGCGGATATAATAGTTCCTTGATTATTCTTTTCAGCATTACTATCGGGAATAATAAGTCCTGAGCTAGTTTTAGTTTCTGGAGGAGCACGATGTATTAGTACACGATCTGCTGTGGGATTAAATGCCATGTTATACTCTCTTTTCTACAATTTTATCGGCTAGGCCATATTCGACTGCTTCTTGAGCAGATAGGAATGTATCATGCTTCATAGCTTGATACAGTTCATCATAACTTTTGCCTGCGGTATTATGTTTAACATACAATTCGGTTAAGCGTTGGTTAATGCGCTTGGATTCTTCAAAAGTACGGCGAGCATCTTCAAACTCTAACTCTTGTACATGAACAGAACCCGAAGTACCAGGAGTACCTGAACTTACACGGTGAATCATAGTGCGTGACTCTGGCAATACTAATCGTTTACCTGGAGCGCCAGCTTGTGCTAAAAATGAACCCATTGAGCAAGCCTGACCTAATACAATAGTGGACACATCTGGTTTAATAAACTGCATAGTGTCATAGATAGCTAATCCAGCGGTAACTAGTCCGCCTGGGCTGTTAATATAAAACAAGATATCACTGTCTGGATCTTCTGCTTCTAAAAATAGCATTTGTGCTACAATTAAACTGGCTGTGTGTTCACTTACCGCTTGGTCCAACATTACAATACGATCTTTAAGTAATCGACTATAAATGTCGTAACTGCGTTCACCTTTTGCGGTCTGCTCAACCACCATTGGAATCAAACTTGGCATACTAATCCTTTATGTTTATAATATTACTATTATACTTTCAAGGACTGGCTGTGTCAAGTCTTTTAATAAGTTAAATGGGTATTTGTTTTGAATGGCTTGCCAATTGCCGCATATTCTAATTGCTTAAGAACCTTTTGCTTCATTTGGCGAACTTTGATATGGTCGTGATTGTAATCAAAACTCTTTAGAAATCTAGCAAAAGTAGACTTCCTAACACGGCGAGGAATTGTATCCATATAGTTACTAATTGCCGCAGGATTGTAACCAAATTTATCAATTAACTCGCAAGCAATATTAAACGAGTGGGCGCCCATTTCATCGCGATGTCCATAGTACTCTTGGTCAACCTTTTGCTTGCGTAGCTCTGCGGTGGATTCGTATCCTGGAATGTCTTTAAAGTTTCTGCTGCGATACTGTCGCATATGAATGATTTCATGTAGTATAGTATCAGCAAATATTGAACAAAGACGCTGCCAACGATATTCAGTTATCTTAACTTCTCTATCATGTGGATGGTAACTTAATACTACCTCGATAAAACGCTTCTTACCACGCTTGTCCAGTACGCTGTCATAACTACCACCCATATAAGGAAATCCGCGATCCTGGGTCGGATCATACTGTTGCTTTTTAATACTAACTGGTAACTTGGATTTGATGTGCTTACTTAGAATACGGTGTAGGGAATTTAGGGGTAGTTTTTGACCAACAATATCTTTCCCAGCACCGTACAACATACTGTATAGATTATTGCGATCCAGCAAACTCCAGTTAAAATCCTTACGCATTTGACTCCCCGATTGGACTTTAGTATTTAGCTAAAATCCGGGGGAATTTAAGTTAGTTAGAACACTGGGATTTTGGCACCAATTTCAGCTGAGTTTGTGAGGCTAAATTCATTTGCTCGGGTGTAGTTCTTAGCTGTATAGCTAACTCCCGGGAAAAGTTGCCATTTATGTTAATATCAGGAGATCCATAGTTTCTAATATTAACAAAGTACTTGCCATCTGTCCAGCCATTTTCCTGATGGTCCAACACAGGCCAATAGAAACATTCCCTGTGCATAACTTGGTTTTGATTAGTAAGTACTGTAAGTTCGATAGCAGGGTTGGATAATATCATAGTATTGATTAAGGCATTGGCTCTTGCTACATCACTGAATCCTAACTTACCTCCGTTACCTCCCATAAACCCACCTGTGGCTATTGCGATAACTGCGGCATTCTGATTACAGTTACCCCAGCATGATCCTGCTCGTGGATCTTGGGCCGTTGCCTTAAGAGCTTCCCACAATGAATTTAAGTAATCGCGATTCCAACTTAACTTAAATGGGATAACCAATGTGCCATTGCGATTGTTGTCAAACTTTAATTGTGCTGGTTGTAATTCAATATTCATACCACGACGATAAAAATCGTTTAGTACTATACCTACTAACCTATCGCCTTGACTTCTTTCATACTGTAATGTGCTTAGTTGTGCCGCGGCCTTGGCGCCTTCTAAGTCCCCAGATACTTTACTTTCGTTTAATAGTCTGTTGGCAATGGCACTCTTTTTAATCCAAACTTTCATCTTAGTTTGGTATCCGTTATTGGATGGTTCTTGATTTACTATTTCGTATCGGGTAACATAGCCACTAGCATAACTGATAATTTCATCTCTAGTTAAATGACTATTGTTAACTTCGGTTTCAGATGCTATTACGGATCCCACTGCTTGCTCAACGGCTATACGAAATCCGTTTAGTCTAGATTCTTCTAGTGTAGCGCCTTCGCCAGCTACTTCGATATAATAAGTCTTTTCGCCTTCCCAGATGATCCACTGACCTAGCGATATAATAATACCTAATGGGTTAGGCATTAGCATGGCACCAGTAAAAGCAAACTGCGCTTGTGCTGAAGCAATTAAGCCAACACAAGCGAGTCCTGCTAAGATGCGACGCATCTTACATTGCCATCAGTTTGCCGATTTCAAGACGGGCGGCGTTGTTTTTCTTGTCCCAACGCATTACAACCTTAACTGCTTTACCATCGTCGATAACTGTGCCTTCTTTAAGATACAGTCCACTAAGGATACCGCGGTTGGAGTTAGTAATTGTAGTACTCAACTTAGAAGCAATTTTAAGAGCATTGTTTCTAATAGCCGCATTTTCTTTACTATCAGTGCCACCATTAGTAACGGCTGAATCATCATCAGAAGCAATTAAGTCATCGGCTGTACCAGTATTGCCTTGGGTAGTAGGTTTGTTAGTAGAAAACTTATTACTGTTATTATCCTGTGCGTGTTCCAAGTTTTCGGAAATCATAGTAACAGAAGTTTTAGAAGCAATCGTTTCTTTGTTAATAAAATCGTTTAATGATTTTTTAGCTTCTAGTTCTGCCGCACGAAACGCTTCGCGAGCTGAGTTATGTGACCCACCCCATGTAGGAGCATAGCCACTTACTTCTACTGCTTCGATCTGTCCACTTAGATTATAAATGATCTTAACACCATCTCGTTTAAAATCATTTACTGCTACTCGTTGATCCGAGATAGGCGCACTAGCATTAGAGCCTGGTTCAATACCTGCGCCACTACTTAAACTATTAGATGGAGCAGAACCACAACCTACTAATGTAGTTACTAAGCCAGCCATTGCCAAAATTAAAATTCTTTGTTTCATAATTAACCTCAAGGTTTGTTATACTTTACATAGTATAGCACCGTAGGGTATCAAAGTCAATTGATTTTGGAGCCAAAATAAAAGCCCCAATTAAGGGGCTTTTGGTAAAGTAAAATTAATTACTTAACAGCTTTAGTAAAAGACTTAACTGCGTCTTCAGCTTGTGTCTTAACGATAGCTGTGATTGATTCGATTGCTGATAACTGAGCACGAACGAAATCACTAGCGTCAGAAGTAAAACTAACCAAAGTCTTACTGAGTTCAGCTGGTTGTACATAAGCCAAAATAGCTTGTGTGTTCTTTTCAGCTTGGTCAATGAACTTAGCTGGGTTCAATGCTTCTTTTAATGTATCAAAGTTAAATGTATTCATGGTAAATCTCCTTAAAATTAAGCGAGGTTTTTGTTAGCCCGAACCATTCGGCACTAACCTTTCTCACAAGTATTTATATTGCGACGCAATATATAATATATATCTATTATATTGCGACCGCACATTTTTTTCAAGCCTATTTGGCTACTTTAATTACGGAGTTTTGCCAATCCCAAACCGCGGAATAATTGGATATATGCCCACCCTAAATCAAACTCAAACCATTTACGGCTTAGTTTTGGGTTAGCTGGATCTGCGTGGTGGTTATTGTGTAATTCTTCGCCACCGATTATAATACCCCATGGTGAAAAATTAGTACTAAAGTCCTGGGTTTGTTTATTGCGATAACCCCACCAATGTCCCAATCCATTTACTACTCCAGCCGCCCAGAATGGAATCCACAACATTTGAATGCCCCAAACTAAGAATCCCCAGCCCTGGAATAATATTACATTGATAACCAACATTATCATAATACCTAGCCGACTATGTGGAGTATAAACTATTTGTTCTATAGTATCTTCTGGCGTTCCTGATCCATAAGCCCGTACCATTGTTTTATCTTTACTAGCACGATTATAAAGCAATGCGCCCTTAAAGAACACAGTCCAAAAACCAAAGATGTGCGGGCTATGTGGATCACCTTCTGCGTCATCGAACCTGTGATGTTTGCGATGTATAGCTACCCATTGTTTAGTAACCATACCCGTTGTCAGCCATAGCCAAAAACGCATAAAATGTTCTAACACAGGATTGAATATTAATCCTTTGTGAGCTTGTCCACGATGTAAAAATACTGTAACGCAAACAATAGTGATATGTGTTACTATTAAGGTATAGAGTAATATAAGCATCAAGTACTTAGCCCAAATCAGCGTAAGGCGCCCAAAGATTCTGTAAATTTAAAAAGAATATATTCTTATTAGTAGTAACAGCTTCTTGAGCGTATGTAAGCATACTTGGTGGCGGTATATGCGTTACAACTTCAGCATCACCGTGATCCTCGTGTACTTCTAAACCATGTTTATTAGCCAAGTGCTTCATAGCACTATTGCGGTTCAAACAATGTAGGTATAATGTATTAAATCCGCGATTGCGAATCCAAGTAATAGCTTCTTCCATAAGTTGATCTGCTATACCCCGATGTTGTTCTTCTTCGGCAACCATAATACCAAACTCCATATCCCGTTCAGATATTCTAGCCATATGGATAACCCCTACCCATTTGTTACCTTTTGTAGCTACTAGGAAGTAATGCTCGTCAGGATTAGCCAATATACGATCTATTAAATTGGCGATAAAGTCAGGACTAGTAGCTATACCAAAATAGGTAGCTAGAGTTTCTGGGGATTTCTCCCGCAACCAGTCTCCATATAAATGAAAATCCTGCATAGGTAAAAAGCGTGTGGCTAACATATTAATAGTTGTGATATTGGGTACGAGCTTTAGCCGCTTCTAAACGAGCTTCTAAAAATGCTTGCCAAAGATTCTTTAATAGCTTCTTCATTTTATAAACCGCGATATTCAAAGTATTTGACCCAATACTCAACTTCAGCATGGGACTTTGGTTCTTTAGCATTGATAAATTGCTCCAAAGCAGTTGGTTGTTTTGCGAAGAACTGGGTAAGTTCCTTTAATAGTTTTGTCATTTTGTGACTCCTTTTTGATGTTCTCAGTGTTTCTACTGAGTACTTTTATTTATGCTGTGCCGCCGCATAGAATATTAAAGTTTTATTACAATACCTTATAAGTATTGCTATGGAATTATGTAAATTACCTAACTGCAATAAGCCTGTAAAAAACTATTGTACTCATTTTTGCTGTAAATCTCACGCCGCTAAGTATGGCGGTTTATCGCGGTATCAAGGCTATCCAAAGTTACCAGTTATAGATAACCGTATAAGACCAGCAGATTATGTATCACAATTCTCATTACCATACAAGGACAGATTACCCGAAGTAAAAGGTAAATGGGTAGCCTACGTAACCGCTAGACAGCAACGAATAAAACAAGCTACACCGCAATGGGCAGATCTTGAAATTATACGGTCGACTTATGTAAAGGCTCAAGAGCTTACAAAACAAACTGGAATACCGCACGAAGTAGACCATATTATTCCTATCAAAGGGGAATATGTATCAGGGCTTCATGTACCAGCAAATTTACAAATACTAACAGAGTACGAAAATCAATCCAAAACTAACAAGTTTAAAGTAGAATAATAGGCATACTAAATAATGAACAAGGAGAACACTATGTTATCATTTATTAAGAAGTTATTTGGCTCTAAGCCAGCAGTTAAAGCCGCACCTTATAAAGTTGAGGCTCCTGTAGCTGAATCAAAGCCAGCTAAGGCTAAAAAGGCTACTGTTAAAAAAGCTACTACACGTAAGCCAAAAGCCCCTAAGGCTTAATGGTTTAAGAAGTACCGGATTAATCCTATACTGTCAATAGTAACTAGGAAGGCGGAGTTTGCGAGTAATCCAAAACTCCGTCTAGTCCAACAAGCCCATGCGCTGGCACAACACCCAGCAATAAAAATACTATAAAGTGGGACCACTGGAATAACAGGAACGGTTATAGCAAATATAACGGCTGATATTACACTACACGACCACGCAAATACTTCGGCAAAGAATCTAATTCGATTGCTTTTAAAATCAGTTTTGATATACTGCCAACTGTTTGTAATCCATTCCATACTATAACCATTTCAATCTAAAATATGTTGCGTCACTAGGGTTTTCAAATTTAAAAACAAATCCTTCTGTTCCTTTGTAGCCATGTAAATGATATCTGCCGCCCGGGGCTTCGGCAATCCATGCTAGTATTTCTCTAATAGGAAAATAAGGTGCGTGGGTTATTTCGTCCCACATTATAATAACCTCTGTCCATTCAGGATATGGATATGTATAATCTATTTTTTCCACTGTTCGTACAACGATTGGCTTGCTAAATTCTTACCTTTCGATTCGCACATAATATCGAAATTATCTAAGAATGTAAGAGCCCATTCGTTAGTAGCTGTGTTCCAGTAAAAGTCTGAATGGGCTCTTAGTTTTTGTTTTTTGTAACCGGACTCTAAGAGCGTACCCATACTAGGCGGGGTGGATGTATTATGTCCAACAAGTACATCCTCTCTACTTACGGAGTAATGGCAAGTAGGACGAGAACCGCGCCAACTATCGCACACACGGCTAACTCTAGGATCTCGCGGTTGGATATATTCTCCCTCTCGGATCCAATGGTGGTGAATGTCAAGTACAATAGGTACAATGTCACTAATAGTAAGGCAATCATCTAACCCCCAGGCGTTTTCTTCGTTTTCGATGGTGATACAGTTACGAGCTTCAAGTGACAATTTTTTGTAGGCTTGTCTAATACCTTCTGGCCCTTGACGACCTGAGATGTGTACGTTAATCTTATAATCTTGGAATCTTTTTCCGAAACCCATCCAACGGACCATATCTGCATGATATTCAAATTCCTTTATCGATTGTTCAACAATACCTGGATTGCTACTGGCAAGAACAGTGAACTGACCAGGATGGAAGCTGAGGCGAATATTGCGAGCCCTAGCAATGTCTCCCACTTGTGCGAAGTGTCTTTCTGCGTATGCCTTGACATCGGACCTCTGCCAAAAATACGACCAATTGGCATGAGTATAAGCAGGAAGCAAGTCACTGCTGAGACGTACCATACGAAGTGATTCATGTAAATTTCCAACTCGTTCCACCAACTTTCTTGTTGCTTCAATGTTTTGGACCATTAGGTCCCATAGTTTTTGTTCTGCTACATCACGACTCTGCTTATTCAGCCAAGTAATTGTAGTACTACCTGTATTGTATTGTTTAGCGTCATCTTTTGGTTTGATGCCAGTTACCTGATCAGGAGTATCAATCCATTTACAAGCAAAGCCAATGTGTGGTATAGTCTTAGTCGTCATGTTACAATAATACTATAACACGAATTAATTGTCAATCGTTTAGGATCTTTAAGACATTTTCAAAAGAGTCTTTGCCAATATTTGGTAATTCGGCTAACTCTGGCATAAAGTCATTAGGATGATCAACTACAATCCATTGTACATGGGGTGTTGATTTAATTGCTTGGGTAACCAAACCGCGATAGTTTCGAGCTTTAACTTCCTCGAACTTGTCAGCTAATTTTTCTTTTTCGGTCCAATCAAATCCTATTAACAGCACTACATCGCAGATACTTGCGGCTAAATTCATAGCAACGATTTCATCTTGATTGTTAACATCATGCCCTAAAAAATCGCCTTCGTATAATCTTACACCTTGAGGACGATTCAGTGATGTATAAGCCGAATTTGGAATATAAAAATTACAAGTAGCTTGAAAGGCTCTTTTAATCAATTCTTGTGCTTTGGTAACATCGTGACAAATAACATTATCAGTATTATATGCTCGCCAAGTTTTCCAAGAACCCCAAAATGCTCCGCCACGCTTCATACGCATGATATCAGCAGTAGGATCTAATACAAGATTGTCAGCAAGTACCCATTGAATATTCATACATTTACTTAGTTAAAAATATAATATAGGTACTTTATTCAGTACCATTTGAACCCGAAATCTAGCTAAATATTTGTTACATTGGAGACACATATGAAAGACTTTTTAACACACGACGAGCGCATTGAAGAAGGTACAGCATTACGAGATTTGGAAAGAAAAGTCCATTGGCTAATGTTTCAATTGGCCCAAGCAGGACTCGCTACAGATTTAGCTGGCAGCTCATATGCGTTCCCAGATGATTTAAATAAACAAGATATTCAAAATGATGCTATGGCAGTTGCTATGAATGCTCAGCACGATAATGGACTCACCGCTGGGTGTGGCGCATTACAAAATAATCAAGAATAAAATGCTTCGCAAACTTTTACTCAGTCCATGGACTGCGTTAATTACTGTAGGATTAATTACAGCTCTCCGTATTGCCGATCCTACATTTGTCGAATCAGTTCGACTACGCTATTTTGATACCTTAGTTACTAGTAAGGCACCAGAAGTTATTGGCGTTCATGTTGTAAACATAGATGAAAAGGCATTAGAAAAATATGGACAATTTCCTTTCAGTCGGGATATCTACGGACGCATTATCTCCGATCTTTATAATCGCAACGCTGGTCTTGTTGTGTTCAATATTCTTACTCCTGATGGTGATCGTATGGGCAGGGATGGAGCGTATGTACAAGCATTGGGAAGGTTCCCATCAATTCTGCCAAACTTGGGTTCATCTCAAAATCGCAACAAAGCGAAAGTTCCGGGATCCGTTGTAATAGGTCCTTACAATAATCAAATAGTAGAATACCCAGGGATCATTGCTAACATACCTGCTGTAGAAAATGCTGCCGCCGGTGTTGGTATTGTAAACACTTTTCCTGAGATAGACGGAGTAGTACGCCGTGCCCCATTAGTAATTGCTAGTCAAGGTAAATTATATCCTAGTTTAGCTATGGAAACATTACGAGTGGCTGGAGCCGATACTACCTTCCAAGTTAAGCTCAACGAGAACGGTGTTGAGAAAATGCGTATTCCTGCGTTTGGTCCTATCGCGACAGACAGTCTAAGTCGTATATGGATTGATTGGAGTATGGTTCCCGAAGTTCATAGCCTTACTGACTTACCTAAAGATTTTGATGGCGAGATAGTCATTGTTGGCGTAAGTGCCGCAGGTCTCGCTAATCCAGTAGCGACAAGTAAGGGCGAGATGTTGCCACAAGAATTACAAGCGGCTGTACTAGGTACGGTTATTGCTAATAAAGATCGACCAGTTATCACTCGTCCAGATTGGGCTGATGGAGCAGAAGTCATTGGTTTAGTTATATTAGCTTTGGTATTATTATTTTTAACAAGGTATGTGTATGTTGGACTTATTGCTAGTATTAGTTTCATTGTTCTTCTTTTGTGTGCTGGGCACTACAGTTATTCGCTTTATAGCTACTTACTTGATGTTACTATTCCTGTCGGTGGTCTTATACTCGTATCTCTTCACGCCTATGGGGTTAAATTTGTAAGCGAGTTCTTACAGAAGCAAGCAATCAAGAAACAGTTTGCTGGATATGCTAGTCCGACTGTAGTTAAGTTGTTACAAGAAAATCCAGACTTAATCAAGAAGGGTATCAAGCGTGAAGTATCTATCTGCTTTAGTGACCTTCGTGGCTTTACTCCGTTAGGCGAATCGTTTGGTGATGATGTAGGCGGACTTACTCGAGTTATGAATGGCTACATGGATGCAATTACACAACCTATCCTAGAAGCTAACGGTATGGTTATTAAGTACATTGGTGATGCGTCAATGCACATACACAATGCTCCTATCGATGATCCGGATCATCCTAAGACTGCGGTAGCAGTTGGATTAAAGATGGTCAAGGCTGTTAAGGAATATAGTAAACAGTTAGAGGCACAAGGTCGTCCTGGTGTTAAGATGGGTGCTGGTATTAACACAGGCTTAGGCTACATTGGCGAAATGGGCTCTACTCAGCGTCACAGTTACGATGTACTGGGCGATGCTGTATCAACTACAGCTCGTATCGAAAGTAAGTGTAAAGAATATGGATGTGTATTATTGGTTGGAGAAGAAACTGTTAAGCGTTGTGCGGACGATTACTTCTTTTTAAAGATTGACGACTTGACTGTCAAAGGTAAAAGTGTCGGAGTTGGTATCTACACAGTACTAGATGATGTTACGCCTGAATATGTCTTAGCTGGTAAAACACATGATAAAATGCATCAACTATATAGACTTCAAAAGTTTGATGCGGCTATTATATTATGCCAAGAACTTAAAGCAGAGTTCGATGGCAAGATGTCAGTTTATTATGATATGTGGATTGAGCGTTGTGAGTTCCAGAAGACGCAGGACCTGCCCGAAGATTGGAACGGCGTCTTCATTGCGACTAGCAAATAATTAAGCGTAATCCGGAACCTGTGGGTGAGAACCGTCGATAATTTCTGTATGTTGAATTTCGCCTGATTCTGCATCATAAATTTTAAAACTATGCGGACCACGATTGTAAGCCAATGCTTTAGCTTCTTCATGTGAGTCAGCAAAATGTTCTTCTGTAAACAAACGACCATCGAACCATGTGAATAATTTTACTTTGTGTTTTTTGTGTGACATTTTTATTTCCTTTATTGTTTAAAATACTTAGTCCAAACTTTGCGAGTTTGGGTCGTATAGTTGGTTAATTTGCGTTGATTTAACCATACATTAACTTGTGGCATAACATAGCTTCTGTACAGCTTGTTAGCTATATCGTGACTATTAGTTGGATCAGCATTAAAATAATTACTGCTCCAAGGAATCTCGACACTACCTACTAACGGAACTCCTTGACTAACTAAGTCAGCACCTACAATGTTAAATGTTTCACTAAAACTAACTTGTAATCCAATGTCCATTTGAGCACAAATTTTTAAGAAATCTTCTCTAGGACACCATTGATGATTAATCATTTCATGTCCTGTTCCTGCTAATTGCTCAAACAAACCTTTGAGATTATTAAGAACAGGGCTACCATTCATTTCGATACGACCAGCATTAACATGGAATCGTAATTTTTTGCCAATGCGCCCAGCAAACTCCAAAGCAGCAAATGCTTGCAACAAGTGATTTTTTAATGGGCGGATAGCTCCAAAACACCCAACATCAACATAATCTTTATCTTTGTTAAATTGTTTGGTTACATAATCTTGTGGATAAAAGTTGGGTTGATATAATACACGGGACCATGTTTGCTGATTGGTCCAGTTATTGCGTACTTGCAAGTAGTTGCGTATTTCTTGTAGCATTCTTGGAGCATTACAAGAAATGTACACATTCTTAAATGTAGTATAATCACCTACCCAATTTAGGGCATTTCCCTCACCTGCCATAAAAGGCATTTCAGAATGTAAGCGAATGATCCACTTTACTGTAGGATGTAATTTTTGTAAAATAACAAACTTGCTAGGCACCGACCAAAGTGCTTCAATAATTACGTGTGTTGGCTTGTGTTTAGTCACTAGTCGATCAATACAGTTATTATCAATAGCAACTTCGAGCACACTATCTAAACCAGCTTCTGTCATCATGTTGTTCATAAAACTAGCAGAATTATATAAGCCTGTGGATAACCCCACATGACTGTGTAGCGACGCAGAGTAATCTTCTCTTCGCTTGAGTATGAATAGTGTTTTTGTCATTTCGCTGTATGCATTAAGAATAATATACAGCTATTTAGTATTATAGCAAAAATTGAAGATTAAATATTTGTTACGCACTACCGCCGGAGGCTTCGTTATCGTTTGATGTTTTATTGATTTCTGTTTCTGCTTGTACTCGTTCTGCTTCAATACTTTTGCCGCGCAGGTGTAATACAGTATTAACTTTTTGATTTAATCGAATCAAATCATTGTCCAACATACGGATGCGGTCGATAAGAGCAATAAGAACTGTGTTAGCATCATTGATTACAGGTTTGATTTCTTTGGTTGCCCATTCCCAAACCATGTGAATGATAAAGCCCATACCAACCGCCATAACGATTGGGAATCCATATTTGCTAATTGCGTCTGCTATTCCGCCCATTTTTTCTTCTCTCTTTGATTTCTTGATTACAAATTTTTATATACATCTCTAGCCACTTATGTCTGTTAATAACATAGTTGGCTCGATTATATGGCCATTCAACTACCTTGTTCATTCTTAGCCGCACCATCTTCTAAAAACTTAACCAACGGGTCTATTTTAATTAACAGTTGCCGACCATTTACATTTACAAACTTAAATAAATCTCCTGATTTCCAACCTAGCTTGTCAGTGTTAAGCTCTTCGTCTAATACGATTTTATCTTTAGTTAAGTACCACTGGTAATCGTAGTGAAACATTAATCTCTTCTCGCATCTGTTTTACCGTCGGCACGACTAATACGATCCACATCTGGGCGTAAACCTAATGCATTGCTAACTACTGTATCGATACGGATGACATCATGGTTCATAGTTTTAACACGGTTGTCTAATGCTGTAATAATGCCAGCCATACTTTTTACTGCGGATAACACTCCAGCTAATAATAGCTTAATTGTAAGATACACAAAATAGCCGCCAGCTAGCGCCGCAACGACTGGAAAACCTAGATCACCTACGATCTTGAATACTTCATTCATTATAACCCCTTATTATTTTTATTATACTACTATTTAGTTGCCCTGGCGTACAGTTACCGTTCCGCAGGTAGTTACACAAGTTTGGGTAATACTATAATTTTGACCTCCAGTTTGAGTTAAATTCACACTAGCAGGAGCGCCAGCGTTTATTAAGGTTATACTAGCACTATTAGGAGTACTACCGCTTTGATTTACAATAGCACTATTTCCATTTCCGGATTCTGATACATTTAAGTAATGACCAGCTGATCCAGATTGCGTGGCTGATACTGTATTACTATTTCCATTAACGCTAGCAAATAGTTGCATTCTTGCCGTACCTGTTTGGGTAATCCCAACTGTGTTTAAGTCGCCTATAATATTTAAAGTTGCTGATTGGCCAGAGTTTGATGTAGTATTTTGTTGACTCGTAGTAATCATATTATCTGATCCATTAACATAAACATATTGATAATGGCCACCAACATCGAGCCCAGTTGATAGTCCAACAACATCTGTTCCTTGGTTTAAATTTAAAATATTCCCAGGACCAATAACTGTCATATCAATTTTATTTTTACCAGTGTTAGCAATTGGATCACCTTGTCTTGTTGTGATTTGATTTGCGCCACCACTAACTACAGCAATATGCGTACTTGAATTGAGAGTATTGCCGCTTGCTCCTTCTAGAATATTGCTTGTACCGTTTTGTATAAGATTATAAGTGTCGCCTGTACCTATTTGATTAATATAGATAGAATTTGTGGTAATAGGTTGTGAATGTGCCATAGGACTACAATATCCTAACCCAGCAACAAGAATGATTAATAAAAATTTTACCACGATTTACTAACTCCTAACACCCAAGCGTTGCGATATAACTCATGCCCATCGACTGTATTAACTGTTTTAAAGTCTGCGCTTAGACCGCTGTTCCAATAATATGAAACAGATACATCTACGTCAAATATGTTATATGTAGGGCCAACTCGCCAGTCAGTGTAACTTAACCACGTAACAGGACTAACTGTTCGGCCAGCATGACTTACTAGTGTTATCTCTTTTATAGGCAAATAATTGTCTACGCTGTAATATTGTGTGCCTACAGTATTAGCAACACCAAACTCATTAGTTAAACTGCGATAATATTTAAATGTAAAATAAGGAACACGTAACTGAGCAAAAACTTCATTAGTATAATAGTTAGTAGCTCCAGGATAGTTATAAGTGTAATCCCCTACAAATATTTTTACATCATCATTAAATTTATAATGATAGCCACCATACACATCAGCTTCTCCGCCGATACCATTATTGTATTCCTGTTTGCTTACTGTATTAAGTTTATTGCCCAACCATACTCCGCTATCGTCACGATATTCTATTTGACTAGCTATACTTGGCGCCATATTAGATTGACTAACACCACGGAATCTATAATCGCTAACTACTCCTTCGGTTATATCAATTGTACCTGCGTAGACAGGAGAACAAAATAATAAAATTAATAATATTCGTTTCATATTAGTTCTGCTTCGTTGTTATAAAAGTATTGCCACCTTGATTAACACGGTTAGTAATTGTTACATTGCCCGCCTGTGTTTGGCTAATAGTACTATTTTGTCCATGTGGGGTTGTAACGCAACTAGTATTACTATTAGCATCTCCTCGACATAACTGTACTGATATTGGATCTACTGTGGCTACCACACCAGTTTTACTATTGTAATCGGGTAACAGTTGATTTTTAGGAGGCGCAAGCAAATTACCAAATTCTTGTGCTAGCTGTTCATTCATTAATTGTAATATACTTTCAAGAAAATCTTGGTCTAATAAATTACGCTGTAAGGCATTAGAATATATTTGATTGTTTTCAGCGGCTAGTACACTACTTAAATCAACTCCTTGTAAAAAATTTTGACTTAAGGCCGTAACATTTTGATGCTTTTCGTCATCTCTTTCTTTTGTCGCATTTTTAATTTCTTGTGGAGGTGCTAATATTAATATGTTACTTATTGCGTCTTCTGATAGATGTAATGTTGTTGGTTTTGTCGGAGCGACATTTCGAGCTACCACTTTGGTTCCTTGAAATGGTTGATCTAATAATACACTACCCGCTTCATTAATAACTTCAATTTTTCCAGTTTTACACAAACGCTCTATTTCGTCTGGAAGCATATCTTTACGAGGGCAAGACGGTAATAAAATAACAGTACTTGCGCCAAGCTCATCTACTGTAGCGGTAAAGTCAGTACCCCGGACAGCCACAGTAGCAGTAGGAGTATTAATAGCCACGCTATTAGGATTGTTGTGAGCAATGGCACCACTAGCGTATCGAACAGTACCCGAAGCCATGTTAAGAGCCAGTTTACCAACTCCTTTACTTTTTGGATCATATACGAATTCATCAATAACGAGTTTAGAATTTTCATTTACTTGTACTTTTGTATCGTCGGCGAAAACAATTACAACTTTACCTTGTTTCGTGTTTATTGCGTCGGCCATCTCCACCCCAGTCCCCTTTGTCCCGGGTAGAGTCGTCTTGGCTCTTTGAATCTGAGCTGGATTGTTTACTTGTTCGGTAATAGTTCCTATTGCGGCTTCGCAGTTCGTGTAAGTATTGAACAAGCCCACGCAAAACATGACTATCCATAATTTTAATCTCCCTTTTCGAACCAATAACATTTTTGTAATTCTCTCATTAATTGGTCTTTCGATTCGTGTGTAAGTCTGTGGGCTAATTCTACAAAGTCCACGGCTCTACTAGCAACATTAGACTGACCATCGCTCCACTGTTGATATACTGTTTTTAGGAAACGAAGGTCTGCCATATTAATGATGTTGTACGATTGTCCAGTTGTTACTACCACCACTACTTTGAATATTTGTGGTATTATTACCTGTTGTGGCACTTTGGGTAACATTAAATGTATTGCCGCTTCCAGTCAATCCTAGCACAAAAGTATTATCTGCTGTGCCTGTTTGACTAGCTGTAAGACTATTGCTAGATCCTGTTAAAGAACCAACAACAGATATTCCAGTAGCATTATATCCGCCTACAGTAATAGTATCACCATTTGTTCCACCGGTTTGTGTAATGCCAAAAGTATTACTTGCTCCAGTGCTATTTAATGTAACTGCTGCGTTAGTAGCTACAGTAGTTGAGTTACCTTGAACAAGATTTAAACTATTATTGCCACCGCCGTTCATTACAATGGTATCAGCATTACTTGTGCCATATATACTAGCAACTACAGAATTATATGTTCCACCAGCAGTAGTAGCTGTGAAGTTATTTCCTGTACCTAATAAATTAATATTTAAATTAGAATAATTGCCAGTTTGTGTTACTGCGATATTATTACTTGCGCTAGTATCAGAGCCATCGTTATTACTATTAATAACAGCGGTAGCATTATTACCTGTTACAGAGTAACTATAATTGTTACCGGTTAATCCATTAGCTACACTTGTTTGTATTCCAAATTGTAATGTATTACCAGTACCAATTTGACTAACTGATACGATATTATTGTTACCAACAATAACGGCTGGCGTGGTAGCACTTGTACCTGTGCCTTGTACGCCTTCTACTGCGTTTCCTGCGCCATCTTGTGTAACAGAAATACTACTGTTACCTCCTGATTGATTAATGTAGATGGTATTATCAGCACCAAACACATTTAAACTTGCTACAGCTAGCATTGTTATTATTGTTTTCGCTAGGTTTATTTTCATTTTACTTCTTCCTTTGGTCTTAGACCATTATTTTACAATTCCTATTTTTGCCTCTACATCTGCTGGTAAACTCGGATTTTTAGACATACCGAGTGGAATTGTTGCGGTGCCGTTTGCTTCTGGATTTGGAACTACTGGTGCTACTTGGACATAATCCCAAACACCTTTGCGTTGCCCTTCTTTAATTAATTCTACTACACTTGATTCAATAGTTGTTTTAAGTGCTATTGTTGTAGCTTCGTTAATTGTTAATCCAGATTCAAATTGAAATATTGCTGCTGCCGCATCTGTTGCGCCGTTGTTACTAGCGCCTACTTGTTTAACTATACTGCTTATGCCACCTGGATCAATACTTTTAAAAATGGCAATACTATCTGCGGTACTGTAAACAATCTTTGTAACGGTTACCGACGCTAAGATTTTACCAGTGTTTACACTTACTGCTCGTAAACTAATTGTAATAATATCTTTACTGTATTGAGTCGATGGGCCAATACCTAGGAAATTATATCCAATGCCCCCTGACTCTAACCCAGTGTCGTAACCAATAATCCCACCTTCAATAATAACTCCAGCAAATTGTAGTGGCATTAATTTCTGTGCGTCTTTACCTTCATAGGCTTGGCGCATCTGTGTAATAATTAATCTTTCTTTAGTAAGCGCATCAATATTACCGCGCTCGACTACTTCAAACCATTGACCTTTACCTACATCTTGTAAGGCACGAATCAGTAAAGCATCTCCGCCTTGTGTAACCGCTGTACTAAAACTAGCAATACCCGGAACGGCTTTACGCTGTCCAGTTTTATCAGCGAACTGATATACTGCTACAGTAAGTTTGCCTTTGGCTGGAGGAGGTACAGCATCAAATTCTTTTTGTAGTTCATTTTTAGGAATTTGCGGTTTATGATCCGGGACACCAATTTTCTGGCCTATAGCACAACCAGATAACATAACGATTAAGACTAATGTAGGAAATAATTTACGCATTATTGACCGCTTCCTGTGATATTAAATGAGCCAAGCGGAACATTAATTGTAGTAATATTTCCTACATTGTCTGTTACTTGAAGTTGAATTACCGATCCAGTATTAGTCCAGAAAATTGTATTGCCTTGAAAATTCATTTGTCCGCTAGTAGAGCTTCCACCGGCAAACATAGCTGTAGCTAAATTTTGACTAATCTGTGCGTAAATGCGAGATTCAAGATTAGTTAAAAATTGATTGATTGGTGTGTTAGCGGCGTCAGCTTTTGCTTGGGCTTGGGCTGCAATTAGAGCCTGTTGAATTGCCTGTGAACGAGCATATTGTTCGTTTTCTAAAGCCATTTGAAATGAGCCGTAACCGTTTCCGTTAAGACTTGGGCTTTTAAATTGATAATCCGCTATAGGCGTTGCGACGGCTTGTAAGGAGATCGCAGATAAACATAGCAGAGTCGTTCTTATTATTATTTTCATACTCTCGCTCCTACTATTATTTAACAGTAAAAAGCAAGTAGTTAAGTTATGTTATAACTTGTTCTAGAGCAAAAGGTTAGCTCTGGGGAGAATGTTATTTTGCTATAATTCCTGTCCAGGACTCGTCTGGCTCGTTTTCTTTGTATTCTATAAGGCGTTTAGCAAGGATTTCATAGAAGGTATCAACTTGTTTGCCCCAGAAGCCCATTAAATGTCCAATGGCTTGAGTACAGAAATCCCAGTTACGCTTACGATATTGCTCCATCATATCAGAATGAAGTTTTTTGAATTTGTCAGCTTTAGGCAGTTCTTCAAGGGGTATATTTTCGATAATACAGTACACAGTAATGGGAGTACTGCTTTTAATAGTAACGGTATCTAACTCAAGTACAATATACTTCTCGCTAAGTTGTTCTGCTTCGCTGGTGCCAAAAATAATATTCAATCTGTATCTCCTGTTAAATAATTATCATGATATTCAACTTTGATTTAATTTCCGACATCCACAGAGAAACTTGGGCAAACTTTGATTGGGAAGGTCAACCGACTGCGCCATATTGTATTGTAGCAGGTGATATAGCAAGAGACCGAGCATTAGTAATAGATACCTTAGAACAACTTAGCGAAGTATATCAAGGAGTGTTTTACATTGACGGTAATGATGAACATAAAGATTACGGCGAAGATTTAGGTCGTAGTTATGCTGAATTAAATGATTTAATAAAAGCAATGCCCAAGGTTGTGTATATGCAAGACAATGTTGTAATCATAAATGGTATTGCTATTGTAGCAACAAATGGGTGGTGGACTTACGACTTTGATTGTAACTTAGAATTAGATCAATCAATACAGTGGGTACAACAGAAAGATAGTATTACACAGGAAGCGGCGATAAACATCAATGGTGTAGGGTACAACGATGCGGGATACATGGCAAATGGTGTACAAAAATTACAAGCCCACAGGGATGTCAAAGCAATCATCATGGTAACGCATACCGTGCCCCGAGCAGAAATTATCGAACATGATTTAGAATTAATTGATACTTGGCGATTTAACTCTATGGGCAATAGTCATATGACTAATGCGTTACGAGAAGACTTAGAGCATAAAGTTAAACTTTGGTGTTTTGGTCATTATCATAGACCAGTTGATACTATAATCGATGGTATTAGATATGTTAGCAATCCTCGGGGAAGAGGCGATACTCAATATTCTCAAGTGGCCTACTATCCCAAAAGAATTAGCGTAAAAATTTAAACAGTTTCTGGTTCTAGTTTAATCTGTAACGGCATATCTTGTGACCGAGCACAAACTGTAACTTCAATACCTTTTTGTTCAGCTACTTCGTATGGCAATACTGCTACTACTGCTGATCCAGCTTCGTGAATATCTTGAGTAATCTTTACCGCAGAGTCTGGTGTGTAATCAAAAAAGTTCATTAAAGATTCGATAACAAATTCCATAGTTGTGCCGGTATCATTTAAATAGATAACTTTAAACATAGGTGGTTCTTTAAGTTCATTATTAACTTGTATTTGTGTAACGATATCTGCTTGTGACATACTATTCCTTTGTTTTTAGTAGGGGGCATAATTGCCCCCGTACTGTATTTACTATATTATATTACGATTCGTATGTAATAGCAATAGTTTTAGGCTGAAGTGCTTCAGGAATATGGCGCTCTAACTTAACCGTTAAGATACCATTCTTTACCGATGCTGTAATTACTTCTACATGATCGGCTAAACTGAATGTACGGATAAAGCGTCTGTCACTAATACCTTTGTGTGTATATTCTACACCTTCTGGTAATTCTTCTGGTAACTTTTCGCCAGTAATAACCAAATTACTATCACGAACTGCTACTTCGATTTCACCTTGAGTAAATCCAGCTACAGCCACTTGAACTTCAAACGTGTTCTCGCCGGTTTTCAAAATGTTATATGGCGGATAGTTTTGTGTACTAGCCGTATCAATTTGATTAATAATTCGATCAAATAGTTTATCGACTCCGATAGAGTTACGATAGAATGGGTTTAAATCTAATGCTGTGAGTTTAGTCATTTTATTCTCCTTAATTAAGCAAGACTAATGTGTGGGCCCGACTATCGGCACCCACACTATTTTTACTACTTTTCAGTAAAGTCAGCGTCTACGACATTGTCGTCATCGGCTGGCTTAGCTGACTCTTGTGGCTCAGCAGCAGGTTGTGCTGCTTGTGCCTTTGCTTCTTGAATAGCCTGCGAGGCTGTTATTAAAGCGGTTACTGCCTTTTGGATTTCGTCCCTATCAGTACCTTTGACTGCTTCTTCTACAGCCTTGATAGCTGTGTTGATATCGTCAATTTGTGTACCGCTAAGGCTACTGCTAGTTTCATCTAGGTCCTTACGGATCTCGTGTACCATAGCATCAGCAGAGTTGCGAGCTTGGATGAGTTCAACTTGTTTCTTATCATCTTCCGCATTAGCTTCTGCTTCTTTAATCATCTTTTGAATTTCATCATCTGACAATCCTGAGTTTGCTTTAATAGTAATCTTGTTTTCTTTGCCTGTGGTTTTATCCTTGGCTTTAACACTTAAGATACCATTTGCGTCAATATCAAGCTCAACGTCAATTTGTGGTTGACCTCGGCGTTGTGGCTGGATGCCTTCTAAACTAAACTCGCCTAAGAGTTTATTGTAAGAGCATAACTCGCGCTCGCCTTGATAAACTTTAATTGTAACTGCTGGTTGGTTATCTTCGGCAGTACTAAACACTTGATTAGCCTTAGTAGGAATCGTAGTGTTCTTTTTAATCAACTTAGTCATTACACCGCCCATAGTTTCAATGCCTAATGACAATGGGGTAACATCAAGTAACAATACGTCTGTACGGTCGCCGCCTAATACAGCACCTTGAATAGCCGCACCAGCCGCTACTGCTTCGTCTGGATTAACATCTTTGCGTGGTGCTTTACCAAACAGCTTCTCAACTGTTTCTTGTACTTTAGGCATACGAGTCATGCCACCAACAAGAATAACCTCGTCGATATCGCTGTTACTTACACCCGCATCAGACATGGCAGTCTTACATGGGCCTACGGAACGTTGAATCAATTCATCAACTAAACTTTCAAATTTAGCACGAGAGATGGTAACATTCAAATGCTTAGGACCACTTGCGTCTGCTGTAACATATGGTAAGTTAACAGTAGTAGACTGTGCTGAAGACAATTCAATCTTAGCTTTTTCTGCGGCATCTTTCAAACGCTGTAATGCTAACACATCACTTTTAAGGTCACATCCAGATTCTTTCTTAAACTCATCACAGAGGTAATCCATAATGCGTTGGTCAAAGTCTTCGCCGCCCAAGAATGTATCGCCGTTAGTTGACAATACTTCAATCTGCTTGTCGCCATCCACATTGGCAATTTCGATAATGGACACATCAAATGTACCACCACCTAAGTCATACACGGCAATTTTACGATCCTTAGTACTTGCTTTATCAACGCCATATGCTAGTGCGGCCGCTGTTGGCTCGTTGATAATGCGTAGAACTTCTAAGCCCGCAATTTTACCTGCGTCTTTGGTAGCTTGTCTTTGGCTGTCATTGAAGTATGCTGGTACAGTGATAACGGCTTGTGTAACTGTCTCACCTAAATAGTCTTCGGCAGTTTTTTTCATCTTACGCAATACTTCAGCAGATACTTGTGGTGGTGCCAAATCTTGGCCATTTGCTTGAATCCAAGCATCACCATTATCAGCTTCGATAATTTTGTAAGGCATCAAGTTGATGTCTTTTTGTACAGCTTCTTCTTTAAATTTACGACCAATCAAACGCTTTGCAGCATAGATTGTGTTCGATGGGTTTGTAACTGATTGGCGTTTAGCTGTAGCACCAACTAATACTTCGTCGGCTGTATAGGCGACAATACTTGGTGTAGTTCTAGCACCTTCTGCGTTTTCAATTACTTTTGGAATGTTATTTTCGATTACGGAAACACAGGAATTTGTAGTTCCCAAATCTATGCCGATGATTTTGCTCATGTTGTTTTCTCCTTTAATTAAGCAAGTAACTTCTTACGAACCCAAACTACGGCATTCGTAGAAGTATTTATGGTACTACAAAATCATTATATACAAATATTATTCGGTTAAGTTAAGCATTTCTGATAACCAGTTTAGCTTTAATTTTAGTAGGGCTAAAATGTTTCTTTACTACCTTTTCTGCCGTTTTTGGATTAAACTTTTTACAGCTAAACACATCAATGTATGCCGTTCTATCTTGATCCATAAAGTGTCCAGTAATGTTACTAGTTTGTATTAGCTGAACTAAACTGTATCCACTGTTTGGATGTCCATCGAGCAAATACTTAATTACTGGTTTGCCCACTGCTTCCATTTTAATTTGCTCTACCAAGTCTTTGATAAACTCTTTTAATTTAGCTTTACTATTGATATTGTCATTCATGCCTTGGCAATCCAGCATTAGGTGGTAACCCCATGGTTTGATTTTTTTCATTTAAAATAATTTTTTAGGTAATTGTTGATCGCGGAGTTTTTTGCGCCATCTAGCTTTGGCAGCGCCTTTTTTACGCTTGCGTTCAGTAGTTGGTTTTTCGTAAGTTTCACGGGCACGAAGGTCATCAAGTAATCCAGATTCCTGGACTTTCTTTTTGAATTTTCTGAGGGCTTTTTCGACGTTGCCGTCTTTAACTAATACCCCTTTACCGTAATACGTCATTCATTCTCCTGAGCAAGTGTTCTAGGAGTATTTACTAGATTTGACGTAATTGAGACGGTTTTTATACTTTGCTTACGATAGCGTGGCAAATCGTACATATGGGGTAGCAATATGCGTTCTAATTCAGAATGTAGGCCACGAGCCCCAGTTTTTGTTTTTAAAGTGCGTTCAGCTATAAGATCCAATGATTCATCTTCAAAATATAGTTCTACGCCATCTTGATCAAATAGCCACTGATACTGCTCTACAAAATTGTGTTTAATATCGACTAAAATACTAATTAGCTGTTCTTTGGTCAACCCGTGTAACGATACAGAACTGCTAAAGCGACCAATAAATTCTGGAATCATGCCATACTTGACTAAATCGTCTGGAGTTACTATTTCGTTGTCTACGCTTAAATCTGTAGTAAGATTTGCCCCAAACCCCATAGCGGTTCCTTGGATACGATTTTTAACTATTTTTTCTAGTCCCACAAATGCGCCGCCAGCGATGAATAAAATATTAGTGGTGTCAACTTCTATAGTAGCTTCAGTTTTTCTGCCGCCAGTAGGGTTAATTTTAATTTTAGTACCTTCTACTAATTTAAGCAAGGCCTGCTGAACACCTTCGCCTGATACATCACGACTAACCGTAGCGGATTCGGACTTGCGAGCAATTTTATCAATCTCGTCTAGGAAGATAATGCCACGCTGAGTGCGCTCAAGGTCATTATCAGCATTTTGATATAATCTTAAAATAACGCTATCAACATCGTCGCCGACATATCCAGCTTCAGTTAATGTAGTAGCGTCGGCTATTACGAATGGGACATTTAAATATTCTGCTAAGGTTTTTGCTAATAATGTTTTACCGGTGCCTGTCGGCCCAATCATTAATATATTAGATTTAGCAACTTCGTTGTCTGCGCTACTAATTCTTTTATAATGATTAGTAATTGCTACAGATAACACAATCTTGGCTTCGGGTTGACCAACTACATACTGGTCGAGATATTCTTTAATCTCGCGAGGATTAGGAATTTCTATTGTTGAAGAAGATTTAGCAGAATGCTTTTTATCTTTTAATAGTTTATCGCAAAAGGTTACACATTCGCTACATATAGCAACTTCGTGTCCTACAATTAGTCTACCTACGGAACTTTTATGTTTTCCGCAAAATGAACAGTGATCAATTTTTTCTGACATATTATCCTAAATCGGTAGAGGTTTTAAGTTTTTCTGAAATGCGTTCGCGTTCAATATCACTTAACAAATCAGGATCGTATTCTCCTGATCCAATTTTTTCAATAAGATGGTCGATATAAGCTGTATCGTAAATATAACTATCACTTAGATTTTTATTTACTTTGATCCACTGAGTACCGTTATATTTAAATAACTGACTTGGAAGATTGTCTACTCTAAGAAACATATCTCCTTTTTTAGCTGTTTTAGGAAACTCTGTTCCGAATCCTTGTACTTCACCAGATGTTGGTTCGTTATCTGCTTCTAGGGATAATTTAAGATTAAGTAAATCTCTATTACTTAAATTTAGAGTCTCAACATGGTCAGGATGTTCCCACGGTAGTTCAGAAATTTCTCCGCTAGCAACCTGGTTAATATATTCTTTATATGACTTATCAGGATTTTGAGATTTCCAAACTCGCATAGCGTGTTGCTGTATTTCATTACCATAAGGTTCTACATCATCTTCGATTATCACTGCTTCTTCTTTTTTCTCGATATCAGGAAACATCCATCCCACTGGATGCGGGTCTTTGTGTAAAGGTATATTATCATTACTATTAGAATTAGTAACGCCCTTACTTAATATATCATCGGCTTCGTATTTTGATTCTAGCGGAATCTCGACTTCATCAAACACTGGAATGTCGCCATCTGCTTCTTCGTCTTCTTCTTCTTCGTCTTCTTCTTCTTCGTCTTCTTCTTTGCGCTCTAAATTAAACAAATCAATTCCGTGTTCCCATTCAAGCGATTTAGTAGCGGCTAGTAATAATGTTAATGCTAGTGGATCGAATACTGCTACAATAAGAATAATAACCCAGCGTACTGCGTGTTCTAATAAGTTAGCGTCTGGATTATCGCCATATACCATAGCGGCAATATATTTGATAGGACCAACTTCAGCATCTACTTTTCTTATCTCTGCTCTAATTGGGGCAGCCTGCTCATTAAGTTGGCTAATCTTTTTCTGGTCGGCTTCGATTTCAGCCGCGATACGCTTGCGTTCAGCCTGTTGACTTTTGCGAATCGCAATCGCCTTATCAGCACCTTGCTCACTCGTAGACCTGCCCAACACTTGGTCAACACCAGCATCGAGCTGAGCAAGCGCCTTGCGGTTACTTTCGATATTTTCTTTTGAGGTTTTAATCTTCTCATCATATATTGCTACCTTACTTTGCACATCGCCTGATACTAAACCCTGGTCTGAGTGGGCTTTACTTAAGAATCCAAATACGCCCATCGAAGTTAAGAACATAAGAACTACTACTGCTGAACATAGATAAACTTTATATTGTATTTCTGCTCGGTCCCAGTATTTGTGTAGCCATAGTGTAGTAACAATCTTGCCGACTTCTAGTGATCCGCCCATAATAACAATAGGCCAAAATGCGGCGGCGAAAATTGCTGTTAATCCCAGGATGGAATAGATAGCGGCACTTAAACTAATAATAAGTGCAGTTGCGAGGGTTATATATCCAAATATCATTTAATTATTTAGCGCCATATTCTATGTTTTTCTGCTACCCATTCCTGCCCGTCGTAGTCGGATATAACCCAATCAACACCAGCAGGAACTTCTACTACTTTAAGTTTAGCAAATACACCGTTGGCTTTGCTACCTAAACGGCGAACAACTGCTACCAAACAAGGGTCATCTCGATCAATATCATACGGATGGAACTCTGTATCGTTTACTATAATACGATTTCCTAATCGAGTTTGTGTATCTCTATCGCCCTGCGGTTCTTCGGTGTAATCAATACCAGCTAGTTCAAGGTACATTATTGTGGCTTCTTTACTGAGGCCAAATCCTCCAAAAGCCTTATTGATAACTATTTTTTGAACACCCCGTAATTGTTTGAGTAGTTCTTCGTGTTCTGGATTTATTTCTGCCATTTACTAACAGTAAGATTATAGTCTCGTTCAGCGTGTACTAATCGATTTTCTAAATTTGCTAATCTACGCTCAACACGAATTTGCCTAGCAATTAATAATGCCACTGCTATAACCACACCAGTGAACATCAATCCCCAGCCAGCAACTAACCCATAGGTCCAAAACCATAAATCATTAATGCCGCTAGTTAGTAGAGTTATTGGATTCATTTAATTGCTTTCTTAGCTCTTTATTTTCTTCAACAAGTGTTTTTGTCAATTTTTTATAATACGCAATATCTTCTTGTAATGTCTTGTTCTGTGATTCGAGATGTTCACCGGTGTTAGCTTGCTCTTTGGGTGTGGTTACTCTGCCGCACAGGTAGCCAGCTAATATAGCAATGACCCAAAGAATATCAGTCATTCTGGTTTTCCGCCTGTACACGATCCGCCAGAGAACCAAAGTTCTTCAGCTTGTTCACGATACTGTGCCAAGTCGTATTCATCCTTCTTAGCTTTGTATTCTGATTCAGTAAGAGCGTGCCAGCCGCAACATTTACCTGTAGGGCTACGACCGCATCCACATTGTCCAATTGTTCCTGGCTTAGGTTGCATTATTCTTCCTTTGGTAGCTCTGTCGTTTCTTTAACAAGAGCCAAAAGTTCGTCAACAGTCTTAACCATAATTTTAGCAGTCTTGTATTCCTCATCAGAATCGCGACCACCAACTTCAATCATAAAACCGTTATCGTACATATTAATTGTAAAATTTTCATTTACTATAGTAAGTTTATCGCCAACTTTTTGTATTTGTTTTTTTGCCACTTTAATCCCCTTTGAATTTTGTTACAAACCAGCATACTATATAAATTATCGAAAGTGCGCCAGCCATAACAAGCAGAGCTTCGATTAACCAATTTTCAAGTACCATCTACTTCTCCCTAACGAATATAAATTATATACTCAAATAGCTCTAAGGTCAATCTAAAAGTTTGCCACTTACCTTGATTAATGCGCCTCGATATGTCCAATCTCCACCAACTTCATCGTTTGGCCTGCCTTCTATTTTTTTAAAGGATGTATGTGGACGATTTTTGGCATCGATTACAAATTCTTTAAATTCTGTAGGAGTAAGTATAAATTCCTCAACTGGACCTAACTCTGCGTTTTTTAAACATTCGATTTCGAGTAGTTCAAAAATATTAAATTTTCTTCGTTTTACTTTCATTGATAATCCCTTGTCATTTGTGCCCACATCATCCAGGCTTTAAATCCTTCGTAGACTTTCGATGCTTCGTCAGCATCTTGCTCTACCTTAACACCACGAACCCAAAAACCACTAGGTCCTACTTTAAGCATTTCTTCGCCGGCCACCATACAAGTAATTGAGGCTGGGACATCATTGCGAAACATATACTCTTGTTGTATTTCTTCAGCCATTAATAATTTTCCTTTACAACATAGTACTGTGGCTTCGGATATTTTTCCAGTAGTTCTTCTGCTTTAATATACTTGTTCATATCTGGTGCCGTGAAGAACATTTTGTCTAGCACTTTTTTATGCGTTGCTGTTTCTACTACTGTCAAATACCACGATTTCACTGCCATATTATTTTCCTTTTATAATTTTTCACCAGGTTCGAATCCGCGGAATCGTACAAACCGTGGGAACCTTAAACTGTAGGTGCCGTCTTGGTTTTGTGTAACCGCATCAGCAGCCACTTCAACGACATCACCAATAAGCTGATCAGCATTGTCCCAGTAACTAACCCTATCGTCATCAGTAAGCCCACTACCAACATTGACTCTAATGTTTCTATTATCATCTACACCTTCACAAATAAATGCGCCAAGTCTGCCCGCATTACGGCCTGTGCCTTCTTCTACACCAACAATGTTCAAATCTACAGTAATAACAGGCTTCCACTTCATCCAGAATGTTGAACGTTTACACTCGTATGGAGCATCAACATCCTTAATCATAATGCCTTCGAATCCTGCTACTACCGCATCGTTGGCAAATCTGCGTAATATATCATGCCCTTCACTAATGCTAAGGTCAACTTCGATGCCATCCATTACTCGAATACAATCAGTATTGTACTCGAATACGCTACGATATTCTTCTAATATTTCCAATCGTTTATATTGTTGAGCATTCCAATAACCACGCTCAAAGTCATCTAACGGAATAATATCAAATACAGAATAAACCATATCATTAGTTTCTACATTAGACTTCCGCTGGGCTTGCTTCATCAATGCTTGAAAACTTGCGCCAATTACTTCGCCATCTAATACAAATCCTGTTTTGTATTTAGAAAAGAGTTTAGCAAATTTATTTTTATTTTCTTCTAGCGATTCTACAATATGCGGGAAGTTTTCAAACGGCTTGCCATTGCGACTGTATAAACTAATATTAGTCTTAGTTACGATTGCTAGTACACGAACGCCATCTAATTTTTCTTCAAGACGTTTAACGCCTTTCATTTTGCCCAGGTGTTTGTTTGAATCAGTGGCAAGTTGACATTCAAATACAGGAATAGCCCATTCAGTTTTGCCTAATACTTTATTAAGAGTGCGTTCTGTAATACCGCAACGTAAGTCCTTAATAAGAACACGACGGGCTAAGTTATTCCATTCTAATGAATCAAACTGCTCTGCTACTTCTTGAATCTTATCACGGGCCGCATGACCAGTAATACTGCGGGTTCGTAGTGCTTCGCACAACGCCCAAAACTTAGGCCAAGGGTTAACCTGGCCCGTGATGTTCTCAGTCTCTAGTACTTTTTTAACACCAAAGACATAATATGGATTGTATGCTTGATAACAGTTAAACAAGAAACATTGAGCATTGGTACTGCCTAATTTTGCCGCCATCAGTGCTTTTTCAATTACAGATTCTTTATGTAATCGGCTGTCACTACTTTCTAAGTCGCGGATCCAATCTGCCGCCAATTTAATCCCTTCGAAGTCTTTTAAAGCAAAGTCTATTGTCATACTCATTTTATTTACTCAGCTTTTGCTGGTGCCTATATTCTCGTTTTAACCAATATTTGTAACGCTTAATGTATTCTTCTAGTGGCATTGCTAACTCGCCCATTTCAGCGTGTTCATCTTTATTGTCCATCCATATATTTTGTAACCACGCACGAAATGGATCTTGCTTCATGCTACCTCCGTTAACATAGACCACATTGCTGTTTTTTCTAAATCTTGTTCAAATTCAGGATATACTTTGTCTAAGTTTGCTTTATCAACACTAGCATATCCCTTGGCTGTTTTTTGCCTAATCAGTTTAATTAATCCGTATGAACTAATGTTAAGTGATTTAGTCTGTAGTTTCTTGCCACGACGACCCCAAAATGTAACATACTTAGCTGTACCGAGTTCAATGGCACCCCATACTTTATCGTGAGTATCTTCTTTACACCAACCGATAAATGCGTAGTTCATTTCAACTCCATGATATGTTTAATCACTTCGTTAGCTTCAGGAAAACCTTCGCGTTCTTTCTTAGCTACTACGGTATCAATCATGTCTAACTGCACTACATGAAGCCCACTGACAAAAGTCATAACATCTTCGGGTTTCATCTTGTAGGAGATTTTGTATTCTTTTGCGGCCTGCGCTTTTTCAACTTCGTTTTTTAACGCATCGTACCAAACAAATTTAGGAGTTTTCTTTTCCATTAGTTGCTCTCCCAGACTGTTACAAGGTCTTCCAACTCAATATAGTCTTTGAAATAAATGTAAGTGTCTTCAATGCTACGACCACGAGCCTTACACTCAAGAATTTCTTCGTAGATTCTTTTAAATGCGCCCATTATGCTAGTTCCTTTGCTTGACGATTAAACACAATTTCTGTGCTCTTAGAGTTCAGAACTTGGTCTTCCATTTCGGACCAGCTTATGTATGGCTCGCAGAAATAAATCTCTCCGTCAAACTTCAACTGTGACTTTTCGAAGTCTGACAAGTAGTCGTCCTCTTCGAAGGAGTAGCCCAAGATGTATTCGCGAGCACCAATGTCGTTAAACTCGACTCCGGCAATGTTAATATAATCCTGTGGATCAGCAGTAGGGTCGACGCCAGTGATTTTGTATTCAGAACCACCTTTGAACTTCCAATATTGAGGGCATTCGCCTGTGCCGTCCCAATCATGGGCACCGTAGTTTTCCATGAATTGTGTGCGAATAACGAACATCATAATGTAGCTCCTTTTTATTAACTATACAAGTATTATAGCTATATTGGAATTATTTGTCAACCGAATTACTTCTTTAGCATTTCTTTAATAGTTGCTTCGCGTTTCAATTGCTCTAAAATGATGGTGTAAAGCAAGTTTAGCATGAACCCGCCAATTAAACAGCCACCTATAATTCCTAAAACATTAGGTGGAATGTAAGTGAACGCTAACTGAATTCCAATTATAGCTACAGCACTTATTACTACAATACCCAATAAAATTGCTGCGGCTTTGATTTTGATATTTTTAATTTCCATTTTGTACTTCCTTTCCGAAGATTCGTTAATTAATTACTACTATAACTGCATTATACGACTAATTGATTTTCTTGTCAACCGGGCACTACATCATGGGTTACACGGATATTTGTAGGGGTTCCTAGCTTGACTTCGCGAGCTGGCTTACACTCTGCTTTCATACTAGTAAACTTTTCAGCATAGTAAGCCTGTTTTTCTTGACAATGTTCTTGGCTCAAATATACCGAATGAACTGTATAATTGCCAGGATTTGCCATCCAAAATATTAATGCCCATTTCATATCATATCCTTACTTTTCGCATTATTATAAAACAAATGTCGGCCAATTGTCAATACGTGTTCTTCCGGATCCGCCCAACTTGGTCGTCGAATATAGTCTGCGTGGTAATATAAACTATCACTCAAACCTCGTACTCGTGTACCTTCTAATACTTCAATAGCAATAGACTTAGATTCTTCCCAAAGTGATTTCTCAGGCTTTGGTAACTTCTTTTGAAGTGTCCAACTAAATTGCTTTTTGGCATAGACTACTTTACATACATCCTTACCCCACTTACCGGTTTTCATTCTGTTAAGGGTAACATTGGCCACCGCATATTTTCCGGTTTTGTCTTCTCCACGAGCTTCGTAATAAATGTTCTTAGTTAAACACTCTACATCTTTTGGTGTGTATTTAACTACATATTTGGTTTGAATAATGTCGTCTAGCTTTTCTTCAATTCGATCCATACGCATTTCCGCACGAATTAAAATTGCGCCTAAAATGACAACCGCGGCTACGGCTAGGATTCTGTTAAACATAATTAATCCTTAAACAAAATCAAAGGCGTATTCGCCAGTGTCGCCGATTGGACTAACTTGTACCTTGCCTAAACCCAATGTCTCGGACAATCTATGAAACACTTTACGAGCTTGTGCCTCAGTAATAGTACGAACAAACAAGGTACCATTACAAAACTCTGTTTTCACAGATTCGTTTGTAAGTGTTACTTTAACTAATTGATCTACGATTGTTTCGAACATTTTTAACTCCAAATTGTTTACTATGTTCATAGTATAGCATTTTGGTAATTGCTCGTCAACCAAAACAAAACCCCGCTAAAAAACGGGGTTCTGAGTGTTGTATTTCTACAACGGTAGGTACTTGCATGGGTGTTAAGTTACAATAGGCTGTGGGTATGGGTATTGCGCTGGCAGTAAATTTGCTTGAGGTAGTGGACTAGCTGGTTCTACAGGAATATTATTACTGGTTGAAATACCAGTTGAGTTAATATTACTTTGACCTTGACGCATAGTAGCAATAATTGCCTGGCCACCGATAGTGTTTTTATCTGCTACGGCTTGTATGAATTGTGCTGAGCCACCAGCGGCAGTATCTTGACCATAGCTAGGTAATGACAAAACAAAACTATAAATTGATGAAGTACTATTTGGTGTAAGGTTTGCGAAACTAACACTGGCACTTAATTGAATAGCCGTTTCTCTACTTAATTGAGTAGACATATTGTTCCAGTTTGTATTCAAGTTTGCTGTTTGTGTCGGATAAGCAGATATGATAGACGGAATAACAGTAGTAGTAGTTGCTGGAATCAAGCCAGGTCCTCCTATGTTGCCGGAAGATTCTTGGCCGCCAAATGCCGCTACAAGATTATCGTAAGTGCCAGCTGCTGCTCCGTCAGGAATTATAATAGGACCAGTTGGTGGGCCATAAGTTCCATTAGCAGTAGAAGTCATATCATTGTATATGCCAGTTAAATTTGATAAGTTCATAGTACTAACAATGCTAACAGTATTAGCCATAGCGTTTGCTGAAACAACGCCAGCTACAGTTCCCATTGAATCATTGATAGTAACAGTTCCGTTCGGTCCTGTGCCTTTGCCTATTGCATTAACAACCGCATTGGCAGCCGCAGGAGATACTGCTGAGGTTTGTGCTGTGATTAAAGGCAACCCATAGTTTGTTTGAACATTAGAAACCGCTTGTGCTAATTGCGGTAAATTCATAAATGCTATATTTGTTATCTGTTGTAGTGCTGCAGACAAGGCTTTATTAGCTAATGCTTGGTCTGGTGGAATTATTTGACTTAATTTATCTAGTGCTGTCATGATAGTGAGCTTACTGCCACTTTTGGCAAATATTGTTGTAATGTAGAATTAACTGTACCGCCAGCGTTAATGTAGATATTTTGGGTTACTCCGTTTGTGCCAGTAACTGTTAAAGTCTGGAAACTATTAGGAAATATCTTGTAGGGATTTAATAAGTCAGCTAGCGTATTAATGTTTGGTGTTGTTACGCCAAATAATTTTAATATTTGTGTTAGCGGTGTACCAGTAATTTGCGTCATAGCACTATACATGGCTTTTTGGTCTGCGTCTGATGCTGTTAGTGTTGGCGATGTTAAATTGACTACAGTATCAAGACTTACACCTGCGGTAGTAAAAGATAAAGCAAGTTGTGGTGTAATGCCGCCAATTTTAGCTAGTTGCTTAACTAATGCTAACGGAGTTCCTAATTCTCCTAGATTACTTAAATCAATTAATCCGCCGAGTGCTACTAAATCTTTGCCCCATTGTTCAGTACAAATATTAACAGTAGTAATACCGCCACTAACCATATTGTCGGCTCCAGCATAAGTGCCACCTAAATATGTTTGACTATTAATAGCTGAACTGATAAAACTGTTTGTTAAACCATTGTAGCCAACTAATGCTCCAAACCCTTGACAAAATTTAGTTAAATCTTTATTTGCTCCGTGTATATCGGCACCTATATAAGAATACGCTGTTTGTTTTAATGTAGATGAAAATAAAGAACTACTAGTGTGCCCTGGATATGAATCACTTAATGCTGGACAAGTATTTGATGCTAAATTATATAATTGTGCCGTTGTGTTTGCTGGCAGGGTAGAAGCCTTGGCAGCCACAATCGCTTCGTTTAATGCTACTACAAATGGTTGACTTTCGTAAGAAGCTATATTTGTTAAAAATGCCGCATTAACACTTAGCCCCTGATTATATAATAAATTGGCAGTGGCTGTTATCTGAAAGGGTGATAATATACTTGGGCTTGTTGACATATCAAGATTCTATATCAGGACTTCCTTGAATGCGTACATGACCACAGCTATCAACATCACCTACAAATATTACAGGCTTGCCTTTAATTGTAATTAATGATTGTGATGCTCGGCAATGTGCGTGTGTATGTTCGCCTTTAAAGTTTGTGTGGCATGACACAGGCGAACCGTCAACTGCTACAGGTAAATTATTCAATCGTAAAGAAGGTTCGCCGGATATTACTTTTCCGCCGCCGCTGTTTACATCACCGACGCGAACCAATGCTCTAGTCATTTTAACCCATTATAATTGATGGCTTACGAACTGGTTTAAGGCCAGTAGTTGCTTCTAAGTAATGATCTCCTACTTCTTCACGGGTAGAGCAAATCATTGCTACTGCTGTTTTATTTATAGTCGCGTTTTCCTTGGGATCGCCCGTAAACACCGTATAGATAAGTTGGATGCCTTTTTCTGTAGGTACTGCGCTTAGAGGTTGAGCAATAATGTAACTATCTTCTGTAATCTCTACTACTTTACCTACGATTTCGTCTGCGTTGGTAAGTTTGAATGTGTAAACCTTGTCTTTTTCTACTATCATATTATCCTTGGAAATGTTTGCGGAGTTCTGTAAACCCGCCAATGTAATTATCGTCTAAGAAGATCTGTGGTAAAGTTCTTGCGTTAGGTACAGCTTCTAATAATTGCTCTTTGGTCCAAGTACCTTTCATGATATTGCGTTCTTCAAAATCGATACCTTTTGATTCCAATAATGCTTTTGCTTGTAGGCAGTAGGGGCAATTTTCTTTACTCCAAACTATTGCTTTTGTCATATTTTTCCTTATTATAAATTTGGTAATTCGTTGTAGTTTAATGAATCACTCATTAACCCAATAACATAGTTAGTCGATTCTGTTTCTTGTAAAGCAGATTGTTTGTTACTTACATTAACGTGTTTATTAAACCATGGAATAGGAGTTGTTTTAGGAGCAGGAGTTTGATACTTAATACCAACTTCCTTCAATGCGCCTAAGGCCGTAAAGTCAACAAATTCTTTTAAAATGTTGGCATTCAACCCAATAACTGGCCCTTTGTTAAACAAGTAGTCAGCCCATTGTTTTTCTTCACGGATAACATCTAAGTACAGTTGATATACTTCTTGTTCACATTCTACTTTAGCTTCGGCAAAACGCGGATCTTCTTTAACTACCTGATTAATCATCCAAGCGGTCCAATCCTTGTGTAGGATTTCGTCTTGTAAGATTAAACTAATAATATTGCCGTTACCAATAAAGATACGATTCTCAACCATTGCTAAGGATGTGGCGAACGATACCATAAAGCGGAATGCTTCTAATGCGTAACTAGCGTGTAATGCTAACCAAATAGCTTTAATATGTTCTTTTTCCGTCACCGTCTCGCCTAGTTCTTTACGACAGTTAATAACATGTAGGGCATCGTAGTAGTTTCCTACAGAGGATGCCATATCTACGATTTCTTTTGTGTCGTGAATTGTATTGAACGCATCCTTAGGCACATTATAAATGTTACGAATAATGTGTGAATAGCTACGACTGTGAATGTTAGTTTCAAAGAATGTCCAAGCATACATTAGTGCTTCTAGTTCGGGAATACTACACACAGGTGTAAAGATTTGACATGGGCCGCGGCCTTGTAAACTGTCCAAGGCTGTTTGTCTGAGCAAGTTACTAGTAAAGATATGGCGTACCGTATCGCTTGCTTCTTTAAAATCGTTAGCATCTTTAGTCAAACTAATCTCTTCAGGAACCCAAAAGAATCCTCGTGCTTCTTGTTCAAACTTAGTAAGTTTATTATATTTTACTTCTTCGAAACGCTGAATAGTAACTGGGCCTGCTGGATCCAAAAACATCTTACGACGCAAATAATCTGTTTTAGTACTTAAATTGTATTGTTCTTTACTCATGCAAGTTGCCGCCTACAGGATAAGATGAACCAACAGGAGCATCAGTAACTACGGTAGTACCAACAGGAACTGCTTGCCCGGTCCAAGGTGATTCGTTTAACGGACCATAGCATTTGGCTATTGTAACCCCGTTAACCTTTTGTGGTTCTTTAACGCAAGGGAATGACCACATATTACTCATACCGCCTGTACCTGTAGTTGTAACAAAAGTTCTTGGTTGTGCTGGTAATACTTCCCAAGTAGGTGCTTGTGGATATTCAGACTTGTAAGCAAACAAGCTCCATACAGTTGCTACACCTTTAGGTGGCTTACAAGAACCATTCATCAGCTCTAAGTCAGCAATACTTTTGCCTGTAAGCACAGGACATACTGCTACACCTTGTTGATATGTTGCGCCATTGACTACCATGGTCTTGCCGGTTGGTGTTGCGGCACTTGCGCCGCAGAAGGCAAACTCACCTTCGCAAATAGCTAAGTTATGAGCTACTGCTGTGCCTGCTAATAATACTAATGCTGTTGCTACGATATATTTAAATTTCATTTTCATCTTTCTTTATTAAAGTTTACAACTTTCACAATCTTCTTGATCGTCAAAATCAACAATTTCTAATTTTGTTTCCGCTGGTTCATCTTGACCTTTACTACCTTGTTTATTGATTAATGAGTAATACATCGTCTTAAGGCCCCAACGGTGTGCCAACATCAAATTTTTAGCAATCAATGTGGTTGGAACCTTACGATCCGCAAAGTGTGCTGGATTATAAAAAGTATTTGTTGAGATTGATTGATCAACATAGGCAGCCAATACACTTGCTGTCTTTAAATAGCCATCACAATCTTTTTGTTCCCACATAAGTTGATATTTGTTTTTCAACTTATTATATTCGGGAGCAACTTGAATCAACGAGCCAGCTTTACTTTCTTTAACAGTAATTAAACTCATTGGCATTTCAATACCGTTAGTAGAATTAATTACAACAGAGCTAGACTCAACAGGAGCAACTGCCATTAATGTACCGTTACGAACTCCATACTCTTTCATGTTAACTCGTAATGTTTCCCAATCTAATTCAGGAGTAAAGTCTGTAAGTTCGTTAACTGCCTTGGCACGTAACTCCCACGGGAAGATACCTTGTCCATAGCGTGTCTTGTCGCTATGTAAGCAAGCACCACGCTCCTTGGCTAACTCCACGGTTGCTTCTGTTAGATAGTATGCCTGGTGTTCAGTCCAGGTTTTAACTTCAGCAAGAGCATCCGATTCGCCGTATTTCATACCACGTTTAGCGTGCCAGTATGCTAAGTTAGTAATACCAATGCCTAGTGGCTGAATTTCATCATTGCTTAATTGACTTTGAATACTTAAAAAGTCTTGGTAATCAAGAATGTTACAAAGCGAACGTTGTAAAATACGGCAAGCACGACGCATATCTTCTGGATTACGGAACGCACCCCAGTTAATACTGCCCAGTGTACATAGAGCAATCCTGCCCTCGTCATCATCTAATCGCTTAAAGCTCTTAGTCGGCAAAAGAATTTCCATACAAAGGTTCGACTGGTAGATGGTGTGGAACTCAGGGTCAAACGGTCCTTGATTTTGAACATTATCAATAAACACTAGATAGATGCGCCCGGTATCGGTACGCTCTTTTAGTATGCCACCTTTGAATACATCTTCGGCTGCCATTGTCTTAGTACGCAAATCTTTGCGTTTTTCATACTTAACATACAGTTCTTCAAAGCGTTCTGTATTCTTATAAAACGCTTCGTATAATTCTGGAACTTCGTTGGGATCAAAGAATGTAATATTTTCTTTGTTCTTAAAACGACGCCAAAAGAAAGCAGATAGTACTACACCATAGTCCATGAATCTTACACGGGTTTCGTCTGTACCTTGATTGTTCTTGAGAACGATAAGATCGTCAAACTGGTAATGCCAAATTGGATAAAACACAGTAGCACTAGCATTGCGGATACCTCCTTGCGAGCAACTTCTTAAATCACCAAACCACTTTTTAAGGAATGGTACCATACCTGTATGCATAACTTCACCGCCACGAATAGGACTACCTAACGGGCGTAAGCGACCAATTTCCAAGCCGATGCCAGCTCGCTTGGCCGCATACTTTGCCATCATCTCTCCTGAAGCAAAGATAGAATCAAGATTGTCGTCAGAACGGATAAGAACACAGGATGAAAATTGTTTTGTAGGAGTACCCAAACCAGCGAGTACAGGAGTAGCAAGAGTAAAAAGACCGTCACTCGCCGCCTGATAGTATTCTTTAATATAACGCATTCTAGCCGCGTTAGGCTCTTCTTTATGGAACACAGTAGCGGCTGCCACCATGTAACGAATTTGTGGAGTTTCATAAATTTCCTTTGTGGCGCGGTTGCGCACAAGATATTTCTCAATGAGCTGTTCGATGGCCGCGTAAGAATATCCTTCATCCTTTTCGTGATCCAACATTTCATTCATTCGGTTCCAGTCATCTTCTGAATACCATTCAAGAAGTTCCGGAGTGTACAAACCTGTGGCTACATTTTTCTTTATAATCTCATACAAGTGTGGCGGATCATAAGAACCGTAAACATCTTTACGCAACATACTAAGACGTTGCTTACCTGCTACATATTGATAATTGGTATGCCCAACATCAGGATTACTTTCGATGTCAATTAAATCTACAATAGCTCGTAATGTAATGCCATCGATTTCTTTTGTTGTAATACCATCATAAAAATGTAGTTGTGCTTTGATTTCAATCATTGACTGACTTACATCAGCAATGCCTTGACAAACTTTAGCTACTTGTGCCTGCCACTTCTCGATATGTAGTGGTTCTTTTACACCGCTTCTTTTAACTACTGTAATCTGCGTCATTTAACTCTCATTTTGTTATTGTGTTACTACTTATACTTCTATTGTATGGTGGCCTGGATAAATCGTCTTTTTATTTTACCGGGTGGAGTATTTACTAGTACTCCGTTAGTCCAATTAAGTGTATATTTTTCTTTGTTAACTAAGACTAAATTACGATCGTCCTCAGTCAAAACCAGCTCAAACGACACCAAATCTTTATGGTCTAACATACTTACAGTATATAGGATTCCGAGCCCGCGAGCAAGATCACAATAGACATTATCGCTCAAAAGTTGCCATGGATCGGGCCATAATGGTTGATCGTCCCAATGTAAGTAGTATGGTTGCCAAGGTGTTTTTTGCCACCAATTGTTAACAAGCTCAAGAGCTTGATCCAATGGTAATTCATTGGCAGATGTGCGTAAATCCGCCCAGGATTCTAACCTGTCGGCAAAGTCATCGAACCACATTAGCTAAAATAAGAAATAGAGTAACTCATTTGGGCATTGATGCCCGATGTGGAGGTATATTTAACTGAAACAACGGTACCTGTTTGTGTTGCTAGTAAATCAATACCTATAGTTGGGTCAGTTGTGTTTTCAGTGTAGTCGTCGGTGTAATTAATAGTACCAACGCCAGTTGCTACCCAGAATGAACCAGTTCTGAAATATGTGCCACGAACTATTGAATAGTCTATTTTAAAACTAGGACCTGTTTCCGCAACATCGACAGTAAACGCTGTAAGAGGATTTAGTGCTGGACTGTTATCTAATAAGGTTACCGTTAATCCTGATTGTACAGTTTTTCTACCTAACTGTATTTGACTGCCATTAGTAGTAGCAATACTAAGAGTTTCACCGATATAAATTCTAGGATGACCAACCGCATAACTATCTGAGCGTTGGAACATATCACCGATACTAGCATTGTTGTCTCCGCCGAATGAAATTATTGGCAATGCTGGATTAGAAACACCTTGGAAGTGATCTGCTACATCATAAAAAATATTATAACCAGTTGCGTTAAGACTAATCGCACCAAATATAATTCCATAACTATAAATGTTATCAAATACATTACTTGTAATGCGAGTACCTGTTGGCCCGCCATTCACAATAGTGCCTGTTCCTAACGCTACACCTTGGTATAAAGTGTTAAAACTAGAATTTGTAATTACTATACCTTTAGTTTGTTGGCTTGTATTAACGCCATATACTGTGCCGGTAAATCTACAACCGTTAAATAAAATATCACTAGTTGCGATTGATGTTGTACTACCAAAAGTTACACCAGATGTATTGCTTCCAGTACTTACTAAACTAGTAGTAGTGCCAATACCTAAGAAACTTACGCTACGGAATTCGCAATCAGTAGCTGTTTGAACTAAAAATATATTCTTAGTATTATCTAAACTTTGAAATGCCATAGCTCCGATATTAATATCAGCAGGAGGAGTAGCGCCACCATTACCTATGTTTACACCTGTTTGCTGTAAACTATCAGCAGTTTGTGCCACACAAGTTCCTGTGGCTCCAGTGGCCACCATTTGAATGATCGAGTTATCTGGTCCTTCGCCGTATAGTGTAGCATAAGAAGGAATATTAATTGGTGCGCTAACAATGTACTTGCCAGCTGGAAAGAATAACGAACGACGAATTTGTACATTTTGCTGTTGGCAATATAATTGGTTTAAAGCACGGTTAATTGCTGCGGTATCGTCAGTTAATCCATCACCTTTGGCACCAAAGTCTTTTACACTAGCATATTGGTCCAACCAGTTTTGTAATGTTTGTGTTACAGGAGTACCTGGAGTTGGGCCTGTTTGGACTACATAACCTGCCGCTGTACCTTTGTAAGTATAGCTACCAGCTAAGTTAAGAATGTCAGAGAATTCTGTTAAAATCTCGGTATTCCCGATAACAGGAGCACCTTGTTCTAAAGTACCGTTACCGATATAAAGCTGACGAGTGTCAGTAGACCAGCCTAGTTCAGCACCCGCTAATTGGGGTAAATCTATGTTTAAACCTAAGCGGTTAGTAATCTGAGAGATTTGGACAATAGCCATTTACTGTATTCCTTATTATACAGTATTTAGCTAATCAAGTAGTAGAGCTCCAAACGTTTCCACCATTCATTTTCCCAATAATCAAAGTCTTTGGGATCTAATATAAATTCCTGATATTGGGGTTCTGTAAGTAAATTCCCCATTTCATCTACTTCAGGTTTTACGCACATTAAAACCACACCTTTACGAATGTTGGTGCCATATACTTCGTTGTGAGCTAATGCGTAAGCTACTAATTGTAAGTAATAATCTTGAATCCACTCTTGCTTTTTAGGTTTATTAGTTTGCTTATAATCAATAATACTTTCATCGCCCATATGGATACCACATCCATCTGTGGTGCCCGCATACAAGCTAGGAAAAAATAATGGGATTTCTACACCCCATAATTCATCGACATTTTTAAGTCCTTGTTCGATAACTGTTTGCGCCATAGCATGACTAGCCCATCCAAACGGATTAGATCCTCGTTCGGGCATTGCGCCATCTTTAATGTACTTTTCTAAGTACGTGTGCATTCGTGTACCGCGATTAGCCGCTTCGGTAGTGATCGCTTGGGCTTTATCTACCCCAACACGCTTGCGCCAATTTTGTAGTGCTTCCTTCTTTTCTTTCGGCTCAGTAGCTGATAGAATTGTAGTTACACTTGGGACCTTTTTACCGTCGGGAGTAAGATATAAGCGTTTGCCATCTTCGCTTGTTCGTGATAATTCGTGATACGGAAATTTTGGATTATACATTATATCTAGTATAGCAAATTGACTTCTAAAAAGTCAACCTTACTATATCCGAAATGACTCTCCGCAACCGCAACGATCTTTCTCCAAAGAATTAATAAATTCAAATCCTTCATTAAGACCTTGTCGTACATAATCTACAGTAATACCAGCAACCATAGGTAAAGATTTGGGATCCGTAACTATAACTGTATTGGTTTTTTCATCTGACAATAATACATCGTCTATTGACAGGTTGTCGACATATTCCATAATATAAGCAAGTCCCGAGCATCCGGTTGTTTTGATACCTATACGGATAGCAATCCCTTTTCCTCTTTTTTCGAGATTAGATTTAATCTTTTTAGCAGCAGTATCGGTTACTGTGATCATTGCTTGTTTAGATAGTCGGTTATTGCCGCTTTAATAGCGTCTTCCGCAAGGATACTACAATGGATTTTAACCGGCGGGAGACAGAGCTCCTCGGCAATATCAGCATTCTTAATTGCGCTAGCTTCGTCCAGCGTTTTACCCTTGACCCATTCTGTGACGAGACTACTACTCGCGATCGCCGACCCACACCCGTATGTTTTAAATTTCGCATCTGTTATAATTCCATCTTCTACTTTAATTTGTAATCTTAAAACGTCACCGCATGCCGGAGCACCAACTAGGCCTGTACCTACAGTAGTATCAGTGATATCCATTTTACCAACATTGCGAGGATTTTCGTAGTGATCAACTACAGCGTCTGAGTATGCCATTATTTTTTTACCGGTGGTGCTGGTGGTTTAGGAGCCTGCGGTGCTGGGTGTGGTGTTGCTATCGGTTTTTTGCTCAAATCGCTAATTAAATTTCCTAACCCGGCAGCCGAAATATCAGACATGCTAATTAAAATACAGAATGTATATAGAAACTTCATTTAGTTTGGGACCAATACTGTCCTGTAACAATTACAATTTGCATCAAGGATATTTTCTTGATGATAATTTGATGGATTTGGTTGTTGTACATATACCGCTTGTGGTTGTGGTTGGACATATACCGGTTGAACATACACTGGCTGGGCATAGTATGGACGAGCAATGCTATATCCTACCACGCCACCAATGATTGCTGGAGCAACCCAACTATTGTATCCGCCATGATAATAACCGCCACGATAGCAACACCATGCGTTAGCATTACTAGCACCTAGAGCTGATACTACTAACAACAATGATAAAATAATTTTTTTCATTTTGCTACTCCTTTTTGTATTACTGCAGTAATTGTACTTAGTTTTGGATTGATTGTCAACCGCTTTATGCTGTTGATTTATTTAGAAAATCCGCGCTTCATAGCGGATTTGGCATTCGAGTTTACTATTTTTTCAGCTTGATCCGTGTCCATTGAAGTATCTGTGACATCTGTATTACCTTTGAACTTAACTACATTTGAGTTAGGCTCGTATGGTAGCAAGACATTGCTAAGTGGTTCTTTAGCAATTAAATCGCCTAAGGTATCGGCGGTAACATTGACCCCAAGGCTTTGTGCCAAGTCAACAAACGCCTGTGTAGAAATCTGTTTTTTAGAATCTGTATCTCCGGCACGGCCAGCAAGAAATTGTGTCAGGGCCATGAGCTTGCCAGAATCAACCTTGCCAGATTGATTTAGATTTTCTACTTCAAATATTAACATTACTTGCGTTTAGCGCGACCTAAACCTGCGCCGCCCATTTCAGGAGCTTCTGGTTCTTCTGGTGGCAACTCGTCCATACCTTCTTCGCCAGCAACTTCAGCGCCTAATTCAGCACCTAAGTCGGCGCCATCTTCAGCACCTAAATCGGCACCAAGTTCATCTTCTCCTGGAATAGAAGGAGCAGCTTGACCTGTAACTACACCAAGTGCTTGATCTAATTGTTGACGAGCACCTTGTAAGTTTTGTAACAAGCCAGCAAGAGCGGCTGTTGCGTCTGTGTTGAATTGCATAGCTTGGTCAACACCAATTTGATTTTTAATTTGATCAACCAAGGCTGGCAAATCTTTAAATTGCATTGCGCTTACTTGCTCAGACATTTTTTGAACTTCGTCAACCATGTCCTGTGATGCTAGTACTACTTGTGCTTGTTGTACTTCTGATTCGCGAAGTATGCGATATAAACTTGTTCTCAATTGTTTACTTTCTGTTTGAAGAGCAGCTTGAGCAACTAATTGTTGGTCAGCTGGATTTAATGCTTGTCCCTGTTGAGCTTTTTGCATAGCTACTTTAAGTTTAGGATCGCTAATGTTATTAACCTGTGCTTGCTGTTGTTGCTTTTTAGCTTGATCACCTGCGGCTACAGCTGGATTAGTTGGAGGCATACCTTGCGTGGACATTGTTTGATTTTGATTAGCGCCAGCTGTTGAACCAACCGCTACTGTAGGAGTTTCGTTAACTTTAGTAACTAGCACTCGCTCCATCATCATTAACTTTAAGTAAGTTGGGTTTTGCTCTGAGCTATGATAAGCGGCTGTAGACTTATGCTCATTTACGAGCTTGCGTACTTTAGACAGCATTAATCGTGCTTGTTTTGCGGACATTACGTCTACATTAATGGAGTCACCAAAATAACTCTCAAATACCTTAGCGGCTTGTTTGCTTGGCTTTGTTGTTGCCAGTTCGAACAGTTTCATTATTAAATCCTCGTTGTTGACAGTATTTAGCAAAATTTACACATTTGGTTAATTGTTGCTCTACTTGTTTTTTGCGTATAATCTTAGTTTCTAGCTTGGTTTCGACGGTTTCTCGGAACAAAGGTTGCTTACTACGATCCGCTAAATTAGCTCTTGTTGCTATATCTGAAGTTAATGAACTTAACTTATTATCTAATGTTAGTATATCGCGGGCTAAATTATGATGGGTATATTTGTCGGCTATACACCAGCTTAATGCGGTTTTTGTAGTACTAAACAAACCAACATCTGTTGCCGAACAATGTACACGAAACCCGTGTTTTTCAGGGGTTATTACATAGCGGTCAAATACCTCATATCCGCCGGCATCATTTTGCCAAATAAGATTGGCAGATAAATCTGGAAATTCTTTTCGGAATAACTTGTTGAGTTCTTGTGTATTTTCAATCATTTAATGACGTAGTGGGATATAAGATAGATAGTCGAAGCGGACAAAAACCCAATAATGCCAATGCCCCAACTAATTAGTCTATCTGTATTTTTTTCGGCTAATTTACTAACACTAGATTTAACCTCCTGGACCATAGAACAAAGATGTGCAATATTTTCAGCCATAGCAACCATTTTGTCTTCCAACGCATTATAGCGTTCAGCACAGAGCTCCACATGGGCCTCTAGACTTTTCTTTTCAATATCCGTAGCTTCAACACTCATAATCGATCCTATTTTAGTATCATATATTTATTGTAATATGTCAAACCAAATATTTTGCTCATTGCCTGTAACAACCAAAAATGGAGTTAAATTTTTATTATTTCCCAAACCTACTAGCATAGGAACTCCTGCCGAGTCAGACAATAACATTTCAGTCGGGTTTTCTTCGGGCCCAAACACATAGGGTGTTTCGGTTTCAAATTCAAAACTCCAAATATTATTGTCTTTCTTGGGTGTTTGTAATCGAGAAATTTGTGTTCGCAAACTGATTAATTGAGTAATAGTTTCCCAATTTCTTTGTTGATTTCTGGCTTTATTCCACGATAATTCGTCTTCGATACTATTACCATCTGAATCTTTGAACGGAATTCGTGATGATTTATAATGTCCAGTAACGCCAGTGACAGTAATATCAAAGAAGGTTTTACAAGTAAATCTCATTCTGAACTTTTAGACAGTTCATATAAAATTTCAACTTGCTCACATAATTCATCGAGTGCCGTATTACCATTTCTAGCATGAAATATTTCCATCCAACGGCGTTGTCGTTCGATATCTGCTAATTCTTTATCCAATAAAGGATCTCGCGAATGTAATTCTCGATGTTGTTGCCCAGGCTGCCTAGCATATACTGTGCGGCCGCCATCTGGACTTTCGAATATGGTAACTTCTGTAATCTTACTAACTGTCATAATATAGGTATATTTAACCCATTGTAACTAGCATAGAAATTAAAGTCAACAAAAAAGCACCTTGCGGTGCTTTTGTGCTTTAAAGTAAACTTTAAATTAGCTGTCACTAGTAGCTGTAGAAGCTAAACGGAAACCAACATTAGTAACTGTAGCTGCTGCTACGTTACAATATGTTCCAGCTGTTGAGTTTTGGATATTGCCCAATGCTTGGATAGTAGCTTGCAAAGTTGTAGCTGTGTAAGCTGCTGTTGGGTAAATTGCTAAACTCATGTTAACTGTGTTAGCTGTGTTATCTACTTGATAGATAGCAACTGTAGCTGTCTGTTGAATTGTTTGAAGAATCAACTGAACTGCGCCGTTAACACCAGCTTGGTTATAAGCTGAATTACCTAAGCCAACGCCAAAAAAGTCTAATTTTGGACCAGCAAAGTTTGTTGGTGTGCCAGCAGGTGTGTATGCTGTGTTTGCTGCTAACTGTGGTCCGTTAAGAACGTCAGTTGCAAATACTGGTTGTGAACCGCCTGATACTAATGGAATTTGTGCCATTTTAAATCTCCTAAGTTAATTGGTCTCAAAGGACCTGCATGTATTTAGTCAGAAGATAAAAAATGGGGGTTTTGGATATATTATTCTGTCGGAGTTGGGGTACTATTAGCTATATTACCGCCATATTCTTGGACATTTGCTGGTATAGGAGCAATACGCTGATCTACAGTGAATACTGGTTGTGAGCCGCCCGATACCAATGGAATTTGTGCCATAAAAATATTTAGTTGGCTGGTGCGTTTTGACGGCGATTTGCTCTAGAAAAGTCAAATCTATTAACAAATTTAGTCATTCCGCCTGGATGTGATATAACCCAGCCCTCTTGTCCTGGATGTTGGCGATCCAATTGCTGTAACATATCCATCTTAATATTATGTAACAATACAAAGGCAGAAAATGCGGCACTTAATCCATCCATATTACTTCTTGGACTTTGTAAATATTCAACAATGTTATTATACTTGCGCGGTGTTACTTTAGTTTGTAACCATTTAGCAAATCCTGGAACTAGTGTGCTCACATCAAAATCTGCCACAGTATCATCTTTAACTAGACTATTAATATAATCTACACATAAACGAGGTAAATCGCTGATTTGTAACTGTCTAAGTTCAGCAGGACTAAACAAAGTATTGATTGCTTGCCCGTGTCCACTGACTAAACCTTTTAATTGTTTGACTAAACTACTATCAGTTGGCTTAACATTCTCTTTAGGAGTAATAGGCTCAATAAGCAATAAGCCTGGAACTGAATTTAATTTTACATTTCCCAAAGGCTCTTTGCCAGCGCCTTGCTCTTTATAGTAAGTGTGGATAGCAATGCCAACTTGACTGCCAGCAATTTCTTGTCCTAGTTTTGAACTAACAGGAATATTATATTCTACAGTATTTGGTTTGAATACAAAAGCCCCAGATACTTCAGGCGGGGTACTTGTATAAAGTAAATCGCCTTGTATATAACCCCTAAAATCTTTAGGTGTGGCTTGCTCTAACATAGGCCAAAGTGTTTGGTAGATAGGAGCCAATTGCGCCACACGATTCGCTGATAAACCTTTTGCTTTAGCTTCAGCATCGCGGTTAGCTAAATGTTGTGTAATTTGTTTTGGACTTGTAAACAATCCCTGATAGCCAACTGCGCCAAACCCAGCTACATCTGTTAATACAAAAGTGCCATCTGGTTCCCGACCAAATACTACTGCTGGTTTTCCGTCCCATTTCACAGTAACAGATGATGTTGTGTTATCTTTAAGATGCGCTATAACTGCTAATGCTTCTTTGATGCCAGCTGTCCCTTTGCGGAATACCAAGTCTTCGATATGTTCAATACCCTTAGCTTGTCCGCCTTTAACTTCAGTATTTTCGATTAATTTTGCCATTCCTTTGTTAACAATACGGTCACGCAAGCGAGCCAAGAAGTTTGTGTCTGACTCACCGCGTGTTTCAAAGAATGGTACTCCTGCTTTAGTAAAGTGATCTCGAGCTTGTGCTAATTTTTCATCTTTCTTAGGATCATTTTGTAGTGCCTGGACAATAGTTTCCACAGAGTAGAGGTCATCCTTCGTAGCTCTAGGGTTAAGTAAAATTTTAGCGATCTTGTCTGGATCGGTTTCAACAACTTCTTCATTAGCACGATTAATAATACCACGGCGCTGATCTAGTTTATATCCTAATGCTTTAGCAACTGAGTTAATTAATATATTACGATCTGACCCTTTATATTCTGAATTTGCCGGAGCAGACAAAAAGAATTTACCTACTCCTAAATTTTTCATAAACATAAAATCGGTTTGTACATAGCCGTTATTAGGGTTTCCGTTTATAGGAGTTTTAAAATGTATATTGGTGCCTGCTTTTTTAACATATTCATTTGGTTTTAAATTATGGCTAGTACACCATTGTGTAAGTTCTGCGGCTAATTGCTCAGGAGAAATTTCATTAATATCTACAGCTACATCTAAGTCTCCCGATGTAGGCTTCAATCCTGTACTACCTAAAGTATTATTTTGTAAATCAATATCCAACATTTGCTCAAGCCAATTTAATGTAGGCTTAACATCCGTTTGGTTAATTCGTTGTGTTAGGGCTTGGCCGTCTCCGTTTTTAAAAACATTGCCGCCTTCTTTTAATAATCTCATCGTTTTTTTACCGCTTGTATTAATTTATCAATTGTTTGAGAACCAGTATTTGGATTACTGATTGTTTCACCGTTTTGTTGAATTTTTTGTTGTAATGTAGCAATAGCTGTAGGACTTATACCTAGTTGTTGGGCAATACCTTGCTGGGCATACTGGGCACTCGGTGATACTCCTGCTTGCCCTTGAGCTTGTTGACCTTGCGAAATTCTGCTAACAGAGCTTAATGCTAAATCAACATATTGTTGAAAAGCTCTATCAATATCTTGCGGAGTTTTTGCTACTTTCATTGTATCGAAAATAGTAGATAATTTTTGCTTAACTTCATCTGGTACACTTTGTAATCCTGGAATATGTTGACTTATCCAAGTATTAAAATCTTTAGCAATATCTTTTTTCTGTGGTCCATTGGCTGGCTGTGTAACGCCAGGAGTTCTGGCTCTAGCCTTCATAGTTGCTAATCTATTTGGATTAATACGAGCCTCTTTAGTTACTTGCGGTGCTGCGGCATTAGATTTTACTGGAGCTACAGGCGGAACAGCCGAAGGATTTAATTGAACTCCTTTGGGATTATCTGCCTTGGCATTTAACATAGCAACAGATTTAGGATTAGTAATTTTTTGTCCAGTTTCGTCAGTCCATGTACCACTATTATCTTTTGTGTACGACGTAGGCGAAGTAGTTCCAGGTTGCTGAATTTGCACAGTAATTCCGCCTTCGTCGGCCGCAGGGCCTGCTCCGCCAGTTTTAATATCAAACTCCTGGTCAAATGCTTTTTGTAATTGTGCTATTTTTTGTTGTTGCTGTTGTTTTACTCTAGTAGGTGTAGGCGCTTGAGCTGCTGGTGTAGTAGTGTCAACATTGAATCCTTTACGCTGAAGTGCCTGTGCTGCTTTTGCTGATTGGGCATTTCTTTTATCTTGTTTTTTATCCCACTGTTTTTCTTGGGCACGATCGCCAGCCGCAATAAATTTATCCTTGGCGTTAGCATACCCAGTCTTAGTTGCGCTAACTGCTTTTTTAACTGAATCTAAAATGCCTTCGTCTGTGCGTTGGAGTTTAGTTATTTCATGAATTTGCATCAGTCTTCCTTACGGTGCGAGTAAACTTGCCTGGGTCGCGAAGTTTAATAGCATTAATTAATTTGCGTGTAAGGTTATCTGCTTGCTCGGGTGTATAAGACTCGTCAATTTGCTCTAGCAAGCGAATGGCACTTGCAATGATATTAGTCGCACGATTTTCGATAACATGACGCTGATCACGCTCGATATACATACTATCTAATTCTTCTAATAAACTACGGGTTTTCTTTTGCATATTTGCCAGAACCTTTTTATTATTTATTACAATTTGAATTATGGGCTCTGTAATTAATTAGGTTTAATTTGCCCTAATAATGCCTTTAATTTGCTACTTTGTACTTCTGCCGTAATTTTAGCTACTTCTCCAGTATCGGAATCTATAGTTTCCCCACTGCTAACCCTGCTTTGGGTTTTAATATTGTCGTAAATGTTAGATTTTTTAAATGAATTTACTGGAGTCGCATCTTCAGGTAAATCAGTAATACGCATAGTTTCGATATTATAGTCTAATTCAACTTTTTGTCCTGTGCCGTTAGATGTACGAGTTTTCATACATTGTAATTGATAGCGTCCACGCTCTTTCATAGCACGACTTGTAAAGATACCAAACACATTATCTGCCGTATTAATCTTACTAATACCACCGGAAATATGACTGTGGTCAAATTCAATTTCTTCCACAGCCGCACGATTTAACTGCGAAGCTGTTACTAGTAATACATTAAGTTCTTTAGCTAAGTTACGCAATTCTTCCGAAACATACTTGTCTTTAACGAACAAATCATTTGGGCTCACTTTAGCACTTACTGGCATTAATAAGTCCAAGTAGTCAACCATTACAAAGTCAATCTTGATGCCTGTTTGTACTTGTACTTCTTTTAAGTAACTGCGGACATCATTAATATTACTTTGCGCTGGCAATGCCTTAACACGATATTGCCCAGACTTTTTACCAAACATTTTAATCTTTAATTCTGCTGTTTCTAAATCCTTGCGAATATCTTTAGTTCCCATACCTGCTAGCATCGCATCAGTACGCAATCCAACTAGCTCTTCTGAAAGTTCTAAACTGATATATGCCCCACTAAGGCCTTGTTCTAACCACGCTAACGCAATATTCATCATAACAAGCGATTTACCTGAACCAGATCCGCCTGCGAAAATGTTAAGTTCTCCACGACTAAATCCACCATAAAGAATTCTATCTAAACTTGGCCAGCCAGTACTTACTTGTCCGCCACTATTAAAGTACTTGTCATTACGAGCTCGCGGATCAGCAAAATAATCTGTGCCCATATCTTTTTGTAAACTAATTTGAACTGCGTCTTTAATTAATTTTTCTACTGGATCAAAATCACCTTTGTCCAACATATCATATGATTTAAGAATTGCTCTACTAAGTTCTTCTTTCTTAGTAAAACCTTCGAATTCTTCCATAAACCAATCTAAATTACCTTCAGGTAATTCTGGAAGTGTTTCTAGTTTAGATCCGGTTGCCGCATTAATTTGCTGTAATACTGGCAATGAGCCATGCTCTTCAAAGTGAATTTTTACAAACTCAGCCGCAGTTCGCAAACTACGGTCAAAATTTTCTGGATTGTAAATATTTTGAACTCGCACAAATGATTCAGCATCACTGAGCATCATTTCCAAGAATAATTTTTGTACTTCAATACTATAATCTTTTAACAAGTTGCTTCCTTTTTATTTCAATTTTATATTTGTTAGTTTCTCTAGATTGTAATATAGTTAGTAGTGTCGCTACCTTACCCATACAAATCACAGCATCGTTAACATCCTTAATGCCAGTGGGCCAATCTGGAATACTAACAGCCCAACCTAATTCTATTGCTTTATCTACTAATGCCATGCCAGCCTTATCTTGGTCTGGGACTACTGTAATAGTTTTTCCTAAACTTTTAATCACTTGTGCTTGCGTCGAATTAATATCATTATGTAATACGGCTAGCCCATTGATAGCTAGCGCATCGAATACTCCTTCGACTACAATAGTGTGTTGCCATGAATCTTTTTGTAAGTCAACTCCAAATACATATCCCTGTTGTGTATCTGAAATAAATTTAGGCATTCTGCCATCTATATATCTAGCAGAGTTACCTACCATCAAACCCTTGTGTGTAAAGGGTATTACAATTTGTTTGCTTAACCTGCCTGCCGCTTCTGGGCTTACCATATACGGATATGCCGTACAATCTATTCCACGACCTTCTAAGTATTCAATATACGGGAAATGTAGCGGATTGTCAAGATCCAATAGTTCCAAGTCTGCGGGTAAATCTCTTTCTTCAAATTCTACTGCCTTAATTATTGTTCGATTGCTTTCTAACATACCATTCATGGTACGATGTCTAAGACTTTCGATATTAATTTGTTCTATTACTTGTTGATCTACACCAATCCATTCTAATAACTTACGAGCTTTAAATGATAAATTTCTTCCTAAAACAAAGCTAGCTGTGTACCCACAATTAAAACAGTGATAACTCCACCCACCTTCTGGCATAGGTTTTAGGCCGCCACGCTGTCTTTTGTCTTGACTATTGCCCCGATGAATACAACAAGGAGCGTTAAATGATATCCAGCCGGAACTAGTCTGTTTTCGTTTCGCAGGGAGAAAAGATATCACATCAATCATGCTATAATTATAGCAGATTCAAACGATAAAATCAACGATTAACGGTATAATATGTTCAAAACATATCCAGTCGAAATAACTGGGAAGGCACCTTGATTAGCTGGAGGTACCGGATATGCCGCAGGATTAACGCCGCCAGAAGGTATTGGCCAATAGCCAGAACCACCGTGTACAACATTGAATCCAGTAACTGTACCATCTCCACTAATGTTGGCAGTAACTACTGCTCCAGAACCATTACCTACAATGTCTACTTGCGGCGGAGCCAAATATCCTGCGCCTGGATTAGTTACAACCACATCAGTAACTACACCCTCGTTACATACCGCGTAAGCCATTGCTGGAAAACCAGGTGGATTTGGTGTGGCAAAAATACTGTTATTGAAACACAATCTAAGTAGTGGATACCAGCCCACTATATTCATATAAATGGTTCTAGTTTCGTTGTAATAAGTTGTAGAATCTGTACAGTTGTACCAAATACTTTCATAGTTTTGTGCAAATTGTGCCTTGATAGTTCCTGTAAAACCTACTAAATCCATTTGAATTGTAGTAATATAGTTACGAGGTTCGATAAAACTTGAATAGAATTCTGTATTTTGATAATTGTTGTATCCGTTGGCATACCAACTACCATCCCCGCCATAATACCAGTTGCCAGCCCAACCTGGGTATTGCTCGTAACTTGCGCCACCATAACTTGTTTGTGAGCTTAAACTTGTAGTTGGAATTGTAAGCGGAACTGATGGCACAAACTGTGGGAAAACTGAATTAACTAAATCAATAGGAGCGCGAGCACCTGCTTGAGCATTAGTAAATACCGCTTGATTTAGATTGCCACTTTGGCATGATATAGAATAAGAAGCTGGTTGAGCAATTAATTCTAATGTATCTTCTGCTGGAATGAACACTTTTACCTGACCAGTAGCACCATTAAGAATAGTCATAGGTTCTTGTAACAATATCACAGTTCCTGCTGTATTTGTTACACGGAAAGTAAAGGTACATCCGTTAACATTTACAGGTTTTTCGTCCTGGTTAACAAATGAGAATAGGAGTACATTATCTACTCCTAAATTAAGGGTTAGTCTTTTAGCGTACACGGGATCGTACCTCATAGTAAAGTATTGCCCACTGCTGTCGAGCAATAGCACCTGTGTTCGTTGTTGGTAGATATAAGCGGTGGTTGAATACATACATATTATTTAGCGATATTTAACGAGATATTTTTATACCATAAATATTCCAAACGATAACTATACTAGATGACTTCAGAAATATTCACAAAATTAACCGACAAATACCCGTTTATAACGCTGTGTGTTTACGCTTCTCAAGAATACGTCGGGATTATACAAAATAGAGATGATGCTGTCACTACTATCTATGACTTTGGCAGTATCACTGATTTAGAAGCAAAAAAGCTATTCTTAGAATTAGCTAATATTTGGTGGTGGGAAAGCAATCGTAGCATTCCTATTAACATATTTCTAAAGCAAGAATGGCACCCATTTAAGGGCTATTTGCGTACTTTTGTCAACAAAGATCTCGAAATATTACATGGCCCAGTATGCAGTTTAGCTGAAATGGGCCGCAAGAAAAGTAAACGAAAGAGTATTACTTTAGTCCGTAGAATGGATTAAGTTTGTTAGTTCGTTAAGAGTAATACTACTTTTCATACCCTTGCTACTATTTTTCTTAGCTTCTAATATCTGTAAATTTGCTGGGTGATTTACAATTTCTATACTTAAACCAGCATTCCACGCATCCATAATACTAAATTTATGATCCACATGATAGGTCTGCTGACCTAATACATACCCTTGTTCGCGGGCCCATTGCTGAGCTTTGCTTCTAACACGTCGGGCATAATGTCTATAATCCTTGGCGGTTTGCGGATCAAGCATATTAGTTTTTTTAAGTTTAGTTTCTCTCATTTTTGCTAGCGGGCCTGGTTGCCCGCAGCAATGCTTGAAAAATGTTTCTCTAGTTTTTTCTTTACGATTGTCTGCGTTTTTCCAATCGTTAGAAACACGGGCTACCGCCCGTTTAACAGATGCAGGGCATTGATGAGATATTTTGTGACAACAATATTTCCCATTAGTGTTTTTAAATAGGGCAACCTGCCCACATCCTAAATCACAAATTTGTCCAGTTGGTATCGCTTCGTGTATTTGCTTATGGTAGTGATACATCTGCGGATTATTTGAGATATAATCGCAATGCTCACACTTACGAGGATATTGTATTTTTGATATTTTACTTAGACTGCCTTTTGGTCTTCCCATAACTACTCCTTACAAGTATTTATTTAAGAAAACGCATTGTGTTATTTTTCTGACAATAAATTCATGTGCAACGCCACCAAGACGCTGTAAGAAATTGAATGGGCCTTTTTGAATGTAAAGCCTTTAGAATCATCCCCGTCCCAAACAGTTTCAAAGATTTCCTTCCAAGGTTTATTTTGTAAGTGGGCCTTACCTGGCCTAATAATCGCGATAAATGCCGCCATTCTTGGTATTGAATCTGGCTTCATTTTACTTAACAAGTCTGTATAATTTCCAATATGTACTAACTGTTTAGCCCACTCGGGGTCAGTCCATAGTCTTTCCCACGGCGGTTGTTTATCTAGCATTGCTCGATAATGTTCAGGAGATTTAACTAATTGATAAACTGACATATTAAGTAAGTCAATTTTAAAATATCCTCGTTGTTCGGCTTCCTCGTAATCGATAGCCGCACATTCATTTACTGGGTCATACGGAATATCAGTAACATATACACCTGATGCGTGACGTCTGACTTGATTTTGTGTGATCTGCCTGGCAGGAATAGCTTGAATAAGTTTTAAAACTTGTTCTCTGTCAGCTAAATCGATATCAATATCTGCGCTCATAGTAGCACTAGTATAGCAATAATTCCAATATAAGTCAAGTAATGTAGCCCTTGATCGGCGCCGTGTAATATCCAAAACTCTTTGTCGTTGGGTGTATAGTCTCGAGCAAGATTTGTTTTGACCCAATCAATATGATAATGGATGATGCCATCTAAAAATCCTAATATAACTGCTAACTCGATAGATGGAATAGCTACAGCCAATACTAAAAAAGTTCCGGCGGTATGAAGTAACGCATGATGTCTACCGCCTTCTGCTCCGTATATTCCTTTTTCTGATAACATATAAGGAAACTGTAGCCAGAAGTCACATATAAAATGTTTAATCCCAAATAGTGCTAATAAAATAATTGTTAGCGTTGTCATCACCAACCTGCTTTCTTTAATAGTTCCTGTGCTTCGATACGATTAGCTGGGTCTTCTTTTAATTTCTTTTGCCAAATATCTGGATCGATATACGGCCATACCATACTTTGATGTTCGGTACTCATTTCAGATAAAAACTTTTGACCCGATTCACAGTTATATAGTACCCACGGACTAATACGGCCATTAACAATAGCGTTAGTTATAATATTGTGATTGCCGTATCGCAAATAATCACAAGATGGCGCTCCTTTTTCTTCGGCCCACTTTATAGAATATTCTAGTGCTCTAGCTAAAGCATCTTCCATAGTTTCAACTTTTAAGTAAAATAAAAGATATTCGCCATAGATACTATCTTTACACCAGTAGTCAATTTTTTTATTATTCTTTAAAACCCATTCTGTAAAACGAGCAGGATTGATAGCGCGAATACTAACGCAATACCAACCAAATTTTACAAAAGCTCTGTAGTACGGTGATTCAGCAAAGTCTTCGAATGTTTTTGTTTTAGCTGAGCCTTGTGTTATTTCGTAAAATTTTAAATATGCGTTGAAGCCTAAACGCACACCAGTTTCGTTTTGTTCTTGAATTCGTTTCTTTGGTTCGCAAACATGGACCGCAAGAGTATTTTCGCGGGAGAAACTTTTCTTACAATAACGACAAGTATAGCTCATTCGTTTTCTAGATTAATTACAAAATGTCTTTCAAGTTTTTCAGCTTTAATATAAGCAATACGGTCAACATTGTTGGTATAGCTTGCCCCAAATACTGGCAATAGTTTAGCAACTTCAAGGGCCGTAATATGTTTTACGGGTTTGTAAAACCATTTATCACCGTTGGTATCTGTAAAGAATATACCTTTAAATTCTGGAACTGCTGCTTCTTTTTTGAATGGCCAAATCATTTTTTCTTAGTCTCCTGTCCTAATAATTTTAAATATTCGTCTATATCTTTTTTAGTATTAATCATTGCCATGACTTCTATTTCATCATCTTTTAAATGCGGATATAGTTCTGCTAACTGCTTCTTAATGCTACCTGCGCCTGGTTCTTTTTTCTTTGGAGCTATCCAATTATGACGGAAAACTCCTAAATCTGGGCTTACTGTAGTTCCCACGAGCCATTGTAAATTTGGATGTTTATTTAAGTTAAAGAAATGTTTATTATGACGCTCGTTAGTAGCAACAAGATAAAAATGTTGTAAATCGCTATTACCAACTACACTACTGTTCCATCGGATAAACGGAAATAGCGATTTACAACATTTTTTACGCTCTTCGTCAGTAAGGCTATCGTAAAAATCACGATTCTTTTTATCGAATTGTGCCATTTCATTTGAAATATGTAACTTATCCACGAGGTAATTTTCCTGCTATAACACTAATTTGATCCTTAATTCGCTTAATATCACGAACCAATTTATCTACAAGTTTGTACTGTGTATCTATACGAGCGTTTAATTCTTTAATGCTTACCTGAAGCGATTCGATAGTTTTTTGCTCGGGAGTTTTTGTAACAGGTTTTACTGTGCCTGTGTCTATAGTATCTGACGTTTTATATTGGTCCATTAGAATGCCTTATTATAATCTACTACTTCACAAGTGCGACTAATATCCTTAACAAAATAGACACACTCAGGTTCTTTACCTTCGCCTAACGGAACGCATAGCATCTGTCCGTTCTTTAATTTAGGCGCATACCAAGCTACATCTTGATACACATCTAGTATTTCTACATCAAGAAAACTTGGACGGAAACTTGTAATTGGGTTAAACTGAAACGCTTTAAATCCTCTATCGTTTAATGCTGACAATGGAATAACTTCCAAGTCGCCAAAATCTGGCTCGCCGATTAGTAGTTGCCAGTCTACCGGCATTCTAACTTTATGGTCGCCAATGCGTAATACTAGTGCTGGCGCATTAAAACTTTCAAGAAATATCAATGGAATATAATGATAATCTGGGTCTTGCGGATTACTATTATCTAAAATACTAAATCGCATATCATCAATTTCTTCTGGAAGATGATCTAAATCGTAAGGCTCGTTGTCTAATGTTAAAATGCGCAAGGTAAATAAGTCCTTAATAAATAAAATTATATGTATCTCAAAAACAAATACACCATATGCTACTATAACATAGTCAACCGGGCTAAGTCAAGAGCTTCTACAAGGAAAGATGCCAAAAAGTTATTCGGTTATACTGAAAAACATCACATCATTCCAAAAGCTCTTGGCGGAACTAACACCGTTGATAATTTAGTATATTTAACAGCTAGAGAACATTTTATATGTCATTTGCTATTAACTAAAATGGTTGACGGCAAAGCTCAACATCAAATGGTCAAGGCGGCTCATTTGATGACTATTGCTACTACTAAACATACCCGACATTCTTGTTCTTCCCGTATATTTGAGATGCTTAAACGAGATGCTGCCACTGCTCATTCAAAACTAACTAAAGGTAAACCAAAACATACTAAGTCATCTAGAGAAATTCTTTCTCGCAAATCAATGGGCAGAGTATCTGGATTCAAAAATAAATCGCATACCGCAGAATCAAAAAAATTATTAGCTATTTCTCATATTAAAGCGTGTATTTCTCCGCTAGGTGAAATATTTAATAGTACTATCGAAGCAGCCAACGCATATAATTTATCTCCACCTGCATTACGAGGAAGAATTACTCGCGGAGTTAGTGGCTGGCGTTACCTGTAATTATTTCCATTCCAGTTTCTCTTGTGTGAATGGGTAGTTTGCTTCTCTATAAAACTGTTTACGCTTGGTTAAATGTCGTCGTGCGAATTTACAGGTGCTGGTGACGTCCCAGATTTGGACGAAGTCTTTGTCTTCTGCTTTACGAATACCCCGACCAATCGATTGAATAACTCGCACAAAAGATTTACCAGGTTCAACAAGAACAAGATTAAAGATACGGGGTATATTAATACCAACAGCAGCAACACCGTAGGTAGCCACAATAACTTTTCCAGTGGCCGTTGCCACTTCCGCATATTCTTCATCTCGCTTGGTTCCTTTTGTTGCTCCGCTTACAAATACAGCTTTGTCGCCTAATCGTTCTACAATGGCGTGTCCTGCGGCTACACGATCCACTAAGACTAATGTATTGCCTGTGGCATTAACTTTATCAACTAATTGCGCTATAGTATCAAGTCTATCAGGTTCTTCTAATAAGAACTTTAACTCACTTTGATAGTTTGAAAACTCTGCGTGGTCTACTAACTGTACAACGTTTACGTGACATTGTGCTAGGACACCGCGATCCTGTAGCTCACTAGCACTAAGTTGATTAATAACAGGACCTAAACTACATTTTAATGCTTGAAATTCAAATGCTTCCTTAGGTACTGTACCAGTCAATCCCCAACGGATAGGTACCTTAGACATAATTGTTGTCAATAGTGTTTTAAGCGCATCTGCTTTGGCCATATGTACTTCATCGACCATAATACATACTACGCCTTCGATAAAATCTTGTATAGTAACTTCGGCGCCTGCTTTAGTATTCTTCATTAGAATGTTCAATGATTGCCAAGTACAAATAGTATGTGTCTTGCCCCATTCTTTTCTGTCGCCAAAGTAAACACCAACATCTAATCCTAATCCGCGATAATCTTTTTCTGTTTGGGTTACCAAGCTCTTATTAGGGACAATTACGATAGTTCTGCCATGCTGTTCACAACGCTGACTCAATGCCGCTGTCATAATAGTCTTGCCAGCGCCAGTGGCAATTTCTTGTATGCTTTGCGGATTTTCTAAAAAGTTATTAATAATTTCTACTTGATAGTCGCGAAGTTTAATAGGTTGGCCTTCCATGGGATGGCCCTTGCCCCAATTGATATGAGCAAAAGTATCTTCGGTTACTCGCTCAAAATCAAAAGTAGTAGAATAATCACGAAGATCATCAAGCTCAACGTCATAGTTATAGTTTTCTAATATAGGAATAATTTCAGGTAGTAGGTTTGTATAAGTGCTACCGCCCATTTGAAAGTATGCTACTTTGCCATCCCACCGACCAAGTCTAACCGCAGGTTGATATCTAGCCCCTGGCATTTCGTACTTAAAAGTATTAACCAATTTTTTACGGACATCAAGCTCGAGTCCTTCTATTTTGATATTAACTTCATCTTTAATTATAATTGTAGCAGTTCGCATTGTCATTTATTATAGCATACTTAGTACGCAAAGAGCAAAAAAACAGACACCGTTTTACGGGTGTCTGATAAAATGTACCGTTTTCACGGTACAGGAGCTACTGTGAATACTTATTCGCCCTAGAGTGAATGGTAAAATTTCTGGATCACGAGTGTTAGATTCATATTATCCTGCTAGCAATTCGTTAATGTTATCGCCAATTCTTTCACCCCACTCACAGTTAATTTCCCATGCTTCGTCCCATTCTGGTGTGCCTTCGTCTGCTCCGATGAATCCTTCGATGGCTTCGGCAAACTCTGCTCCAAAATCCATAGCCCAGATCCACCCATCCGGGGCAAGGTTGTCTTCTAACAGTGAGCGAACTAGTGCTACGTTAGATGATCCATCAAAACAACTTTCAATTTCATCATCTGTAAGACTATCTAATGTTCGCTTTGGTTTCGGAAGTTTCATATTAATTGTTCTTCATACAAGTTGATACTGCCAATGCTTTCCAGTTAGACTCAGATACCTTAGTTAAGTCCGCTAATTTCAATGCCATACGCAAAGACATCTCACGCAATTTATCTTGATTGGACTCCATGAACGCTAAGATTTCTTCGCCTTTTTCTGGACTAAAATCATAATCCTTAAACAACTGTCCTTGGCGGAAGATTTGCTTGATGCGTAAAAACTTATCTCGCATTGTATTGAGGGTCAAATCCAAAAAGTGACAACGAGATTGTAATGCTTCTAAGTGATCCTGCATCTTCTTACTCTTGATGTTATCAAACTTCAAGTTCGTAATAAAGATAGCACCACCTTTAAAGTCAAACATATCTGGTACACCTTCACGGCGCAACATTGCGCTATCTGAATTCCAGTGGATCTTCCGTTTCTTACCCGAATCCAATGCGGCCTTAAGAATGTTTAGCGCCAATTCATCTTGGAATACTGAGTCACAGTCATCGAATACTAAGACGTTATTAGCGTCTGAGTGACGATAAAGTGTACAGTACAGACCAATTGGAGTCATAGCACCTTTAACTACTTCGTACTTAATTTTCTTACCTGAGATTTTGTCAAACAGTCCTGACTTCTCAAGTTCAAATTCTACACCATAGGACTTACCTACGCCTGGGGGGCCAACTACAATCATCGCACGAACATCGCCTGCGATAGTAGCACGAGTCATTTGATGTAGGATTTCGAATCGTTCTTCAATACGATTCATTACTTCTTCATCAGATTCTGCTGGCGTAATTTCTTTCGCTTGAGCAATTTCTTTAAAAGTTGTCTGAGGAACATAAGGAGAATATTCGCCGTCGACAACAAATTCTACATCGTCGATTCCATTTATTTTAACACGAACATCGTCATACTCTGGACCAAAAAAGCCATCTGATTTTACTGTCACATAGCCTCCTTTGGCGCCTGTTTGAAAATCTTTTACTAAAGTGAACGCAACATTTTGAACTGGCATATTGCGATACACACCATTTTTAATTAATACCTTTGCCATACTTTTAGCTCCTACTTTTATATTTTAAGTAACTATTATATTGTAAAAACAATTTATTGTCAACTAAGCAGGATTGGTATAACGAATTACCACTTCTGCGGAGCCAAACATAGTTTTAACTGTTTGTTCAGCCATATAAGCTGAACTAGTGTTAATAGGCATAGTGCCTTCGCTTAAAACTTCACCACTACCTGGGCGATATACTGTGTAAGTTACATTATATACTGACATATTATTTCCTTTGCTTAATTGTTTACTATGTTAATAGTATAGCAAAATGGCAATTATTCGTCAACCTACAAAAAACCCCCTAAAAACGGGGGTCAAATGTGTTGTTTTAATACAACGAATTACTGTGCGCCCAACCAAGTTAAACTCTTGTCTAGCCAAGGCAGGACTAAATCTTGCTGATGCAAATAGCCTCTTGCCAATACTGATTTATCAGCAGAATCAGGTAATAGTTTAGCGTCAACTAAGTCGTACCAACGAACAGTTTTAGGATCAAAGGGAGCCGTTTCGCTTTTGTACACCACAACATATAACCAATTATCAATAGGATCTCGTTTAAAAAATCCAGATTTACAATCCCACCCTGCTACCGCTAACATATGAATTAAGTTAACTAAAGTATAGTGATAGTAACATCCATCCTGTTGACTAAAATCTAAATCTTTATGATGTATATTAGTTGTTTGTGGGATGGCCAAGGCTAACATAGCCCCAGGCGAAGTAATGTCTCGCCAATTGATTAATGTTTGAATTGGATTGAGCGCATATTGAAATGAATTATGACACCACAATACATCAAATTTATCAGGCGGTGGATAGATACTTGATTCAAAATCTACTTTCTGATAAGTGATATTGGTATATTGATGTGCCATTGGCAAACTCTCTACAATATCTATACCTTGACATTGTATATTGAGAGGTGAAGGTCTATCTCCGCTTGTAGTTCTAGTGGCCCACCATTCTAAATCTCGACCAGTGCCACACCCAATATCAGCTAATGTCTTAATAGACATCATAAAATCTTCATATTGGGCTAAGTGATTGAGAATCTGTAAACTATGTTGATGTGCTTCGTCTTCGTTTCTAAACATTTTATACCTGTATATCTTCCATTCCTGCTGCTCTGAGTCTAACAATATGACCTAACATAAAGTTTTTAGATTCCATAGCTTTCATAATACCGAGATAGCGATTGCGTAACAATGCTACTTCATTGATGAGTGTTTCGAAATCAATAACTTCGTCTTCACCATCTACATATTTTTCAGCATCGCGACTAGTTAACGCACGAGCATATCCTTCCAAATACTTTTGAAAATGCTTACGACGAATTTTGCGTAATTGTATATTAAGATAATTCAATACCGCTTCAATTTCTTGAAGCTGATTGAACCTGTGTTCAGTAATACCAGGTAAAGCAGTAATATTTTTTTCAATCAAACCACCTACCCGGCATTCCCGTTTAGCATCTTCGAGTTCAGTTTCATAGTGTGCAATAAAATCTGGTATCGCACCCAAATCGGCTGTTACACGACTATACCACATTAATAGTCTTCGTTCTCGTTGTCATCGTATTCAAAGTCTTCCTCATCATCATCTTCATCATCTTGATGATCTTTAAGATAACTTGTAAGAGCTCGTTTAACTTCTGACTCAGATTTAAATGTATCTTTGATATCGTCCGCATCAATATCGTTATCAATTAGTACTGCTACTAATGTTTCTGCGGCTTCATCGCGATCCACTACGTTTACAAAACGCTTTAGTTCGTTATAAATTTCTTTTGCTAAATCTACTGACATTCTTATTCCTCCGTTACTGTGTCATCAGTACTTACTGTTTCTGCTGGTTTTCCGAAGTCTGCCATGATTTTATCCAAGCAACCATCTTCATTAGCTTCCCATTTTTTACGGAACTGTTTAATAACTTCGCCATCTGACGATACGAATACTAAACTGTTGCCTTCTTTCTTGAGCAAGCCACGCTTTTCAGCTAAGTCCACCATACCGCTGTACGGATTCATACCTGTTTCATAAGGAATCTTAATTTGCATTCCTTCAAAAGGTTTAGCATAACGAGTTTTCATTACTTTACACCCAGCACGAATACCCATAACATCGCTAATCTTGTTACCGTCTTCGTCTTCTTTGAGCTTCATTTTCTTCATAGCAACAACAATACTTGATGCGTAGATAAAGCCTTGTCCGCCTGAGATTTTATCATCTGGATCGAACATATCTTGTGAAGCGTATGTATGGTTAGTACATACCATACCAACGTTAAAGCTACCAAAGAAGTTAACTGAGTTACGAACTAACGCTGTAAGTGCCTTAGGTTTACGACCCATGTCACCTTTCATATCGCCAGCTTCAAACTGATTAACGTCAGTTGGAGTCAACAACATACCCAATGAGTCAACTACAAACAATACCTTTGGACGCTCGCCGTCTGGTAATGTTTTGTAATCTTGCATAAAGGTTGAAATTGTTTTAGCCACGTCATCAATCATAGCCATGTTAAGTTTAAGCAATTTGCTTTCACTTGTATCGACGCCTAGATTGTGTAACCATTTTTCATCTAGCGCATTTTCTGTATCAATTAATACTACGAAAATACCTTGGTCTTGTGCGTTCTTTACAATGTTACCAGAACAGATATAACTCTTACCTGCGCCCGATTCACCTGCGAATACTGTTACTTTACCCAAAGGAATTCCTCTGTTAAAGTCTCCTGAGATGAGATAGTTCAAAGCAAAATTGCCAGTACTAACCCAATCTGTTGGATCGTTAAATCCAATTGACATTCCGTCAATAGATTTTGTAATATCTTTCCTGAACTTACTGAAGTCGTAAGGTTTAGCCATTTTTATTCCTTTTTAAATTTACAATTCTTGCTGTGCCAACGAGTGTAATTGCTTTTCATTATTGTAATGCCGCAATGTTCACAAGTCAACCGGTTTTCAATTTTATTCACCCAATGATTGCCGCCCGATAATTGCGCTAATACTTCTTCACGATGCATAATATTTTTTTTGCCGTCCATGTATTCATGTCGTTTACCTGTATGACTTTTACTAATCTTAGCAGCATTTATTGGATCTTTATTTGGATGATTGTCGCCCGTTATTGTTGGTCGCTTTTGTCCTCTTTGCGGATGTTCTTTACCATCTAAGTTGTGGGTCCAGTGATTATCACCACGAATAGCATTTGCTACTAGTTGTGCCACTTCTGGATCTTTCATTGGATTTTTATCGCCTGTGATTACGATTATGCCATCATTGTTGTGTCGATTCCAACTTCTAGGATCGTGTCTTGCGTCAAACATTTGTAAGATTTCTGTTTCTAGATCTAATACATTTTTAACACTATCGATACTGATGACTTCTCGTTTCCACTCTTCTTTATTTTCTAAGATATGCTTTCTCAGTAATTTAGCCGATGCGATATACCCATCATCTGGATGGCAGCCTTCGGCGGTTCTGGAACCCACATACCACTTTAAGGTCGGTATGTGAGTCCATTTATAGACAAAAGCTACGGTCATTAAACAGTCTTTTGTTGACGTGCTCTAATCATTTGCAAAATATCTTGCGCTTTGTCCGAAGTTGCCGCAGAAGTTGAAACTGGAGCACTTGTTACAGGAACATCATCTTCTTCATCAAAACTAGAAGCTACTGGCGCTGGCACCGCTTTAGCTACTGGAGCATCTTCTGCTATGGCCGCTGGTGCTGAAGTACCTGCCGGAGCATTTACTCCTGCTGGACGATAGTATTGACCCCAACGCTCAGCATCATAGCTCTGACCATCCACTGATGCTTCGAACATTTCCTTGATAACTTTCAACTCAACATCAGTTGGTTTCTTTGGAAGGAATGTTGATAAATCAAACAAACCATATTGTTCAATAGCCGCTTGTTCAGCTTCTGTTAGTGCTGATTCTTTACGAGCCCACTTAGAGCCTGAATAGTCAGCGAAGCCGCCTTTGCTACCTTTAGAGATACGGAAGTCAAGACCTTTTAAATAGTCTGTTGGTAATTCTTCCAACTCTGGATCCATCAACGCACCTTTGATAAGTGTGAAGATTTGTGGGCCGATAATGAAACGGCGAATTGGATTTTCTGGAGCCTTGTCATCTGACAATGGGTTCTCACGAACAAAGCCTTGGAAAATGTAATCACGCTTTTTCCAATACTTACGACCCATATCTTCCAACGCTGGATCTTTAAACCATGTGCGTACTTCTGACAAGATTGGGCAAGTCTCGCCCCACATCTCAACGCATGGAACACGAACTTGTACTTGTTTGGATTCTAATTCTCCCTTAACACCACTAAATGGTAAACGAATCATTGCTCGTTCTTGCCAAAAGAATGTGTTTTTTGTATTACCGTCTGGGAGGAAGCGGAGTGTGGCATTTTGACCTTCGTCAATTGACCAATGTGGATAAATTGCTTGGTCGCCTTGTGAATTACCGCCTTGTTTATTACCTTCTGCCGCTTGTAAGCGGGCTCTGATTTCTGCTAATGATGCCATTTTAAGTTGCCTTTCAAATTATAAAATGTGATGCCTATCTATGTTACTAGATTAAAGTTGCCTACAGTCTTTATTATACACAGGACTGTCTGTGTTTACTACTAAACTGGTTAAGTTGCCTTATTAATGTTGCCGATTATTGCTTTCTAATACTTATTTATCTAAGGAAGATGGAACTGACAGATTTCATGGTAGTTAAATTGGAATCTGCTTGAGTTTCGGTTGGTGCGTCGGTTTCTCTGATTCCTGCTAAGAACTTAATTCTTGCCATCATATCTTCGTCAGTGCCTTCGACTGGTTCTAATTTGCCAGAGTGTCCGTACGGGCCAGTTAACGCTGTATTTTCGTTAACTTCTTTGGCAGAATGTAACTTATCTTTAAGTGCTTTTAACTTTTGACTTAACGGATCATTTAATCCCACACGACCGCCCGAGCGGACAATTTTTTCAATTTCATCTTGTACTTGTTTCATTTGGTCAGCAGTACTACTAGCGGTTTCGTCCACTTCGTCATTGTTGCCGCTAATCATATTGCTCAATTTATCGCCTAATGTATCACCGATATGTGCGCCTATCATTCCGCTACCTGGAATTTCTGGAGCAATTAATTCGCCGGCAATCAATCCCAATCCTTTACCAATAGCGCCTTCGTCGACGTCATAGTCTTTGGCTATATCATCATAAATTATTTGTAATATTTTATCAATGTCGTCTTTTGGATGTAATCCAGTTTCGAATGTAATCTCGTCAATTTTATCATGAATTTGTTTACTTACAAATTTTTCTACATTAGTTTTTGGATTAGCATAGATATTGTAGATATCAACATTGTTGCGAGCAATATCTTGTAGTAAAATATCTACTTCGTTCATTGCGCCTTCTTTAACTAAACGATTAACTGCCTTATGAATACCACGACGGCGATTGTTATCTTGCCGATCTTTTTCTGCGTCAAATTTTGGTTGACGTTCGCCATATGAAACGCCCATATCTACACCTTGGTCGAAGTTTTTCATAGCACGGTCAGAGCTTGCTCGCTTAACATAGCTACCTAATGTGTCTGGACTTAATTCGTCTAGCATATTAGGAGTAACTTCTGGTTGCTGTGTATTTGGTGGATCTTCTGTTTGTGTGTGTGGATCTTTAATGCGCTCTTGAACTGGTTCTTGTGAATCTGGGATTGGGTTCTTTAATTGTCCAATAACTTGTGCTATAGCTGGATTGCTTTTTAATTGTTCCAAACGAGAAAGAATAATTTCACGAGCGTCGGCATTGGCATCTTGTTCAGCCAATTCTTCTAAACGGTCAAACAATTCGTCATCGCCTAACAAGTCATATAATAGTTCTGTAGCATTAGTAGCATCAGGACCTACTGGTAATTCTTGACTAAGCAAGCTAACTAGTTGAGCTTGTTTCTCTTTAGTATCCGGAACTGCCCAAGTACCTTCAAGAATAAGGTTTGCCCAATTTTCAAATATGTTAGCTTCTTTCATGCTTTGTTCCCGTTGTAATTTTGCCAATAATGGTAGTGCTTGCTCGATGCGTGAATCTATGTTTTGTTCCACAAACATATGACGCAAATCTTCGATAATAACATCTTCGTCACTTAATGCGGCTGGATCCCAACCTTCAAAATACTTTGCGTAACCATTTTTTGTACTTAAACTTTTTAGATTACTTTGTAATGTTTCGTAATAATGTGTAGCTTGTTCTACTAAGTGCTGTGTTTCACCTTCAAAGATTTTACCTTGATTGGCACGACGGAAACGACTTAATAAATTCATTTCTTCAACAATAGTAGCAATATGTTGTCCGCGAATATCGTAAGGCTTACCACCTTGACGCACGTGTTCTACCATAGCACGACCAGCTGATAATTTTGTAAACGGCAATTTATAGCGTTCACCTTCGGCTGTCTCTACAAATAAAGATTCTACATAACGGAAGCGAGCATCATTCTCGCCAATAGCTCGTTTATGTTTAATCATTAGTCTAGCTTCAGTTTCTGCGCCATTCCATGATTGAGTTTTTGTGCCAGCCCAAGATTCAAATAAGCCTTCGCTAATTGCGGCTTGACCTTGCATACTGTATTTTAATTTGTTTAAATTCTGTAATGAGAAACTTAATAAATTTCTCTTGGCAAACATACGCAATTGATATAAAAAGTCAAACCAACCTTTTTTGTCATCGCCTTCCATACTTTTACCAATATTATCGCCAAAGTAAACATTTAGATTATTGTCTTCGGTAAGCATCACAACTACTGTGCCATAGTTTTGTCCTGATTCACCTTTGTAATCAAAAGAAAATAAATCAGCTTGTTCTGGAGATGGGGCAGGTTTGCCCATACTATCTAATGACTGCGGGTCAAAATTCTTACTAATGAGTAAGTCGTTTAATTTCTGGTTAGCGTTGTTTTCTGCCATGGTATATTATTTAGCTATTTTTAATTTAATACATTGTTGAAATAAAGGGCAACGGCGGGGTAATACTTTCCCCGAAATCACGCATTTGCGTATCCATTTCTGGATGGTAAGTTTGAAGTAATATCATCATGCGTGTAACCAGCAATGTAGCCATAACTAAGTCGTCGGTACTGCCTGGTTTTGCCGCATAACTAACCCCGTTGGCCACGAATGTTTTTAGTTCAGAAATTAATGGACGACTGCGTAATTTCATTTTATTTGTTTCAATTAATGTTTTTAATTTAGCACAAGCTGTAAGTTTGTTTTTAGGGCTAGTGTTGAAACCTTTACGATACCTGCCGGCTCCTCTGGTAGGATCTGACAAGAAATAGCCTTTAATATTTTCTTCTCCAAACTGATCAATGGATATAAGTGCCGCTTCGCCAATGGTATTATTTTCTACAGAATAATAAACTGATTCTTCGTCTTTAACAATAGTATAAATGTATTTGACAATGTCCGCAAGTATGCGAATTTGCTCTGGAATAGGTGTTCTGTTGTGTTTCCACTCACCTATTTGCTCTGTGGTGTTTGCTTCAAAAATTTGTATGGCAGCAGGATCGCCGCCAGTACCTAATGATGGATCTAGACCTACGCAATACATTCTGCCAGGCTCAGGTTGTTTATACCAACGAACTTGTGCTGTACGGTGTATAGGCTCCATTCCCTCTAAGTCTATGAGTTTAGCCGGCGCGATTAGCGTCTCATCGTTAATAATAAATTCGCAATCCATCTCGCGACGGAAACGGTCTTCACCTAATTGTGCTCGTTGCGCCGCAGCCCAAGCGTCATCTCTGTCTGGATGTTCTCTCCAATAGCTACGGAAAGCACGGAAACCATTGATGCCTACTTCTTGTGGATTACCGTGTGAATCTTCCATTTTAAGAGCGCCTTTCCATAACAGCGCAAATTGATCTTCGTCTGAGTTAGGTGTAGATGTAATAATACATTTACCACCAGTTGCTAGTGTTGGCGAAATTGAAGTCCAAAATTCTTGTGCTACGCTAGGTCGAACGAATGCGAACTCATCACAATATAATAGTGATATAGACATACCACGACCTGTGTTTTCTGTAGTTGTTGCCGACACAATGCGTGAACCGTTTTCAAATTCTATAGAGCCTTTATTATAGTTTGTGGCGCCAGCGCGAATATGATCAGGACACATTTCATACGCATATCGCACACGAGTCATAATTTCTTGGGAGCCGTCATACTTGTGTGCGGCAATTAGAACTGTGGAATCTGGAACAAACATTGCATACCATAGCAAGTAACCTGCGGCTGATGTAGACTTACCTGTTTGTCGTGGCATCATAGAAATACTAAAACGATAATTGTGATAAGTGTTAATTAATCGCTCTTGATACTCAAAAGGATGATACTGCATTTTCCCTCTAACCGGATGCTGGATATAGAAGAAATGATCCATAAAATATTCTGGGCCGGTTACTGGATCAGCACAAAGAGCGAATTCTTTGAGCTGTTGTTCAGTCCAAACTTGTTGTTTGTGGGGGGTTTTAGCTAGCGAGCTTGCGTCAAAGGCCATAATTGTATTTAACTGTTATGACCCTTGATCGGCAAGTTTTTAATCGTCTGAAGCGTTAGCTCCGCATTTTTGGCGTTTCATTTGAGTTAATTTTCCAAAATCCACACTCCATTCTTTACCTGGGGCTAATTCAATATAACCTTGTGGTAAAGCATACTTAACTTGTGCGTCTGCCATGATAGTAGCAACAGGAACACGGAATTTAGTTAAGTCATTACCCAAGTTAGGGTATGGTGCTGTATGTGGGAAGCCCCAGCCGGCTACTTCTTTAGTTTGATTGTTGATTACAATCTTGTAAAAGCCATGTGGTACAATAACGCCTTTACCAATAACTTTATCGCCTTGCCCATACAAACCACCCGCAATAACTGTGTACGACTGGTTGCGTTGTACAGCCCAACCACGAACACTAGTTTCTAATAATTTCCAAATACCACGGTTCAACGAGCCGGCTTGTGGGCTCATATTAGTCATTAAGAATGATTCATATTCTACTTGTGGATCCCATGATAAATCACCATCTGGAGCCATGTGTCCTTTATCGTAACCTGTGCCAGCATAGTCGCCTGGAACAGCGCCATTTTGAACAAATTGATTTGGAGCAAATGCGTTAGTACGAGCGACACAACCTAATGCGTTTTGTGGCAATAATTCATACATAACAAATTCTGGTAACTTAGCTTGTGCGTCATAGCCTACTAGATACGCTTGTTGGCATAATGGCTGTATTGGTTTAGCACTTTGTGGGAAACCATATGGTGCGTGTGCTTGACATTGTGCTACTGGAAATGGGGCACGTTGTGTCCACGCAAATACTGTTGATGTTGCTAAGACTAATAATAGTCCTGTAAATAACTTCTTCATTTGTAACTCCTTAATTATTATTTTCTTTTATAACCAGCAAATCCTGTAACAGGACTTACTTTATCTATATCTGGCATTTCTTCACTAGCCATTGTGGCTATTTGTATAGCATCGTCGCCAGGTAATCCCATAGCTATTAACGCATCACGAATATATACTCCGGTATGCGGATCATAACTTACTACAAATTCATTTTCACCAAATACATTATCTTTTTCAAATGGCGGTACACCATCTTTTTTACGCTGAGCAGCGCCTTTTGCCCCGGCAATAGCTACACCAAACCGATATTGTAAATATGGATCTTGATTTTTAAGTGCTGGAATTTTCCACGCACCTGGTAAAGCTAACGCAATATCTTGTTGTAAACTACCTGTTCGACCAAGAGCTACTTCTGTGATGAATTCTTTAGCTCTCATTTTCTTTTATAACCTGCAAATCCTTTTACAGGACTTGTTTTGTGTACTGTACTAGGTTCTTCAGATTTAATAGTGCTAATCGGTGTGCTTTTTTCGCCCATAGCCTTTGCTGTCGCATTTAAAATATCTGCGTCACCTTGACTGTAAGCTAGTGTAGATAATTTTTGTCCAATAGGACCCAACTTAGCTAGCGGTGGATGCGGATTATCTTTGCCACCGCATCCAGCAGCCGCTACAATAAAACGCCACATAGCATAAGGATTAGAGTTATCTAAGCCGTCATAACGCTCGGCGCCGGCCATAGGCATTAGTTGCTCATCTGAAAATTTTTCATGAGCTTCGGCTATGAACTCTTTAGCTCGCATAATTGTTAAGCAACATCTGGTACATTATCGGATGGCACAACACCATCACTATAATTTGTACCAATTACACCTGCTGTGGCAGAAGAAGCTGTGCCTAATTCACGAGCAGTAAAGTCAGCACCAGTAATTGTTAAACGATTACCAGCTCCAACAAAAATTTGTTGACGACTATTAGCCGCTACTTGTGGAGCAGCTGAGTACATATTACCATTAGGTGGAGGAGTTACCGTAAACACATTAGTAGCATTAGCAGTTGCTGCCGCACTTAATGTTACGCTTTCGTAAGTAACTTGTGAACTAATTGTAGTGCCACTAGAAATACCAGTTCCGCTAATTGCGCTGTTAGCTGGTAAAAACATTGCCGCAGAGGTAGTAATAATATTACTGCCGTTAGCTGTTGTGCCGCTAAACAAAATGTTAGGACCAATAGCAACTTCGTAAATGTTATATGTTACTGTTGTAGCACCAGTTACAATTTCGCATTTATCAGTGTACCATACTGCGTTTGATACTGATGTGTATACGTTAGCTTGACTCATTTATTATTCCTTATTTTACAATCTTAGCGAATGCTTTGTACAAATTCAAAAAGCTACTAGCTTCAGAAACTTGACGCTCATCTTGACTTGCTAATACAGGAATAGTAGACTGTCCAGTTGACTTAGGCCCATTTAATCCGCCACTATATTGTAATGCATCATCATCATATTCTTGATTAGAAGGATAATCTGGACTGTTTTGTGTAACAGGAGCATCTGCTTCGGCAATTTCTTCTTCATCGCTAGTATCAGTAATAGAAGCTGTAGGATCGCTAGCAGCAGGAGCGGCAGCAGGAGCAGAATTTAATTTGTCATCTACATAATCGCCAATTTTATCGCCAGCATATCCGCCAGCTACAGCACCTAATGGGCCAGCTACTGAACCTAAAGCGGCTCCAGCAATAGCACCCTTAACGCCTTCTTCCATATCATTCATCTCATCACATTGGCATGGGACGCCACCACAAGTACCGCAAGCGCCATCGTCATGTGAGTGACCTTCTTCGCTTGATTGAATACCCATTGCGGCTAATAACTCTTTGATACGATGTACATCAGCACCTGTGGCTGTAATTGTAATCGCTTCTTCGTCACCATCTTCTGCGTGTTCAACTACTTGTTGTTTAACTTGAACTGATTCACTAATCATAGCTTCGATATCACGATTCCATGAATCGTAAATGCCGCCGCCAAATTTCATGCCGCCAGATTTAGCAGCTTTTGGCGCAGAAGTTGCTACGCTACCAGAAGTTGTTGTTTCATCAACTTTCTCTTCTTTTTTAAATTTCTTCTTACCGCCTTCTTCGTCTTTACCAAGACGCCCAGCGATAACATCACCCTTAGTTACTTTGTCATAAGGTTTAGCATTGTTGGCTAAATTGCCGTCGCCCTTACCTTCTTCAGTCTTTTTAACTTTTTTAGGTAACTTACTAATGTCTTTACCTTTGTCGGCTTTGTTAAATTCTTTGCCTACAGACTGTTTGATTCCAACTTTTTTAGCAAATTTAGGATTGTGTGCTACACCAGCCATCATGTGTGCTTGTGCTTGGCTTTTTGATTTTTCAGCAATCATTTGTCCACATTCAGAACAAACATGATCACCTTCTTCACGAATGGAACCTTTAGACATTAATTTACTTTTGCCAGTAGGTCCACGGGAACCTGTAGCACCTTTAGTACCAGCTGGGCGGCCACGACCACGCTTAACTGCTGATCCGCTATCATCACTAGCATCTGGCTCATCAAATGTTTCTGGCTTGCGTGTGTACACAGTACCAGTTGATGTTTTACGCTTATCAAACTTGCCTGTGCCTTTTTCTGCTTCGCGCTGTTTCAACCAAGCATCCATGTCGTCAAAACCTTCTTCAACAGCGCCATCGCCTGTTAAATTATTGCCAATTGCGCCACCAATAGCAGCGCCCACTGGCCCACCTAGTGCGCCACCAGCTAATGTACCAGCCGCTTGGCCAGCGATGCCTTCATCAGTGATACCAGCTGCTTTAAAGAAACGAGCTTGGTCAAATCGTGGATTAGCTAACTTAAATGCTGACGCATGGTGTTGCGCTAATTCTTTACGCTTATTCATATCTTCGATATGCTTGAGTGTATCAGCAATAGCTTGGAAATGTTTACGACTTACTGCTTCGTCGAGTTCGCTTGTATCTGTATACTCTTCGCCGCCAACTTTAAATTTGCCACCTTTAGGTGTTGATTTAAGTTTGCCAGTAAATGCGTTGCCTTCAAATTCCATGCCGTTGTGTGCGTCTGGCTTGCCAGTGCCTTTATTGTATGAAGTTGCTACAGCATCTTCACGAGCTTGTTCTTTGTCGTGTGGAGCTAATTTACGATTTAAATAATCCATAATATCTTCTTCACTATGGTCAGCTTCGTAATAATCACGCTTGCCACGCAAACGATCCATCTTACCTGGTACTGGAACATTTCCCGGAATACCTTTTGATGGAGTTGGATTATCACATTCCATTTCACTGCCGCCATCTTCTTTGGCTACATTCTTAGCAAACTGTGCCATGTGGCGTAAGTGTGCGTCTTTACTATGTGTTGCTTTACTAATCTTACCTTTAGGAATCTTTTCACCTTGTGGCACATGGAGAGCTTTATGTAAGTCGCCTTTTGTGCTTGGCTTAGTAGCTTTTTGAATCCACTTTTCTTTTTTCTCTTCTAAACTTCCTGATCCAGAAAAGTTTGCGCCGCCTGTGCCATCTTCCTTGGTCATACGAGCTAAACCTTTTTCGCGGCGAGCGGCGGACATAGCAGACATTTCCTTATCTTTAGGACTTGGTGCTGGATTATTTTTATTACGATTGTAAATGTTTACTTCTGCTTTTGCTTTTTTAGCATAACTATCTTTTGTAGATTGGCTAATTTCGTTTACTTGGCCTTCCATTAATGCTGTCAAATCTTGACGCAATGCTTGCTCAAGTGTTTGACGAGCAGGAGTTTTAGGAGCTTCTTTACTCTCTGCTAATTTTTTCTGTTCAGCGCCAATGCCGTTTAGTTTTTTGTTAAGGTCGTAAAAAAAGCTCATTTGTAGTTTCCTGATGGTTGTGCGCCAGTTGCTGGCTTGCGTGGACGCTTTTCTGCGTGTGTCATTGGAGAGTCATCACCTTGTGGTAACTCATTTGTTGTTTCAGCAGGCTTAGGACTTCCGCCAGCAATAGTAAAGTTGCTACGATAAGCATTTTTTAATACAGCATGGTCAAATGGATCAGCTGAATAATCTTTCTTCAATGCTTTTTGTTCTGCGTTGTCAGCAGGATAATCAGTATCGTTTAATAATGATTCAGGTTGGTCTTCAACTTGCTTATTGATAAAGTCAACGCTGTCATCAAATACCGATGTTTGCATAATAATTTTATTTTCATCAAACCCAAGTAGTCGAGCAATTTGTTTAATTTGCGGTTCGATTGCTGGGTAGCGTAACTTAACATCAAAGCTAGTAACTTTTTGATTTTCTTGTGCTGGAAAATCGGCTGGTTTAGCTTGAATTGGAGTTGACTTATCTGCGCCAATTGACAATGGATCAAATTGGTCAAGTTTGCTTTTAAGTTTTGTGATAAATCCTGAAGGCAAATCACCAACTACTTTGATACGATAGTTATATGTGCGCTCGGATTCTGCTAAGTAATCTTTAAAATTTTTCATGATTGTTTCCTATATTATATTTATACTAATTGTCTTTTTGTGCTCTGTCGCTAAGTAAGCGTTCCAGCAAATCATTGCGAGTTAATACCTGTCCTTCGGCCGTAGGAATGCTGGTTAAATCCCCGGATTTTTTGGCGGCGTCTTGATCTAACTTTAACTTTTTAAGTTGCAAGTCAATCATTTTTAATTTTTTATTCAGTTTAGTAGTTTTCGCTGTTAGTGCGTGTCCCAGCATATTCCCAGCCACAGCAAACAATTCTGCGGCAAATCTACTGTCTACATTCATGCCCAAATCGGATAAATCTTGATAGCTTTGTTTGGCTAATTCTGCTATTTCGTCTAGTTCTTTATCACTTGCTTCCAAATCACGAATAGCAGGTAATGCTTCGTCAATTTTATCTATAGTATCATCAATTTCTATGATAGCTGTGCGTGTCTCTTCTGGAGTTAGCGTTTCGCTAATAGAAGGAGCCATATTCTCTTCATCAGTAAATCCAAACAATTCTTCAAGTTTCTTAGTAATTTTGAGTCTCCTTTTTACATTCTTTGTGCCAGCGGGCTAAATTACCTTTGTTTGTAATAGTTCCGCATCGAGGGCAACAAACTTTTTTCTGTAATTTTGAGATTGATATTGCTAATTCTTCAGGATTATTTTTCAAATATTCTTTTCGTGTCTTGCTCTGTTGATCTCTTAATTTAGGATCTGCCCATATTTTTGTATTTGTTTCTTTTAATAATTCACGGGTAGATATTTTTACTGTTTTATCGCGAGTTTTCCAGGCTTCGATATAACCAGCATTTGATTGTTTTGGTTTGCGACCGTTAGGTTGTGCTACGCCTTTGCGTTGTTGCGAGCGGTTTACTAATTGTTCTTGCGAGAATTTATACCCAGCTGTACCATCACCGCCGTCTGTCATATTGCGTAAAATGCCAGTGCCCAAATCTTTGCGTCCGTACCAGCTAATAAGACGGCGTTCAATAGCACAAGCACCTAAATCTGTTAAATTTTTTTCTACAATAACAATTCTATGCTCATCTGTAGGAACTTTAACATTGTGTTCCTTAGGAGTAAGTGTATCTTTGCGCAAGTAAGCATAAACATAGTAGGTTAAATCAGAATTCATACGGTATTTACCGCATTTTTAATAGGTCCTATTACTTTTTGCCGCCCTGCCTATAGATATCACCTTCTGTAATCACACGAAATGTAAGGCCGTTTTGCCTGGCCCATTTAGTGGCTGCATCCCATTTGCTGTAGTTGATTGCTACAATCGCTTTGTCGCGATCTTTCATCTTTGCTTCTACTATACTTTGTGATTTTGGTTTAATTTCTATCAGCTCTGCTTTTACAGTATTATTTGGACCACGATATGTTACAATAAAATCCGGCACATACATTGTAATTTTACCAGTAAGTGGGTGGCGATATGGAATGCGCACAGGTTCTGATGCCCACTGTAATACATTTTCATTTGTATCACAAAAAGTCATAAAAGTTAATTCCCAACCAGAACGAAATCGCGGTTTTCCATTACCTACATACTTGCTAGCATTTTTTACTTCGTAGAGACCTTGGCGGAAATTAGCCATTATGATTACTGCTTAATGTTGTGAGCAACATAGTAGTTAGGTACTGTTTGTGCTTGAATTCCCAACATAGTCGAAGGACTTTGGAATGTGTTTAAATAAAAAGCAAATGTTAAAGTAATTTGCGGACCAGACATTCCTTGTATTGATTGTAGTAATTGCATAACAGGAATACCTGATACTCCAGCAATTCTAAACATTGTTGATGTAAAATTTCCAGCTTGTTTAGGTGTAGCAAAAACTGATAGCAAATAACTATGAACAGCATCATACTCTTGAGCAGATACTGATTGACGATAGTTATAAAATTTATCAAATATGTGTACTGATAAATCAATATTTGGATTTGTAGCGTTAACTGTGGACATAATTAAGGTCCTCCGTTAATACCATTACTTGGTTGTAATGTTGGTGCTCGTGGAAATAACATTCCGTTAGCTGAATTAACTGCCGCACGAGTTGCGTTAGGTAAACTATATTGTGCTACATTGATAGCCGCTGTTTGTAATTCTGGTCTAATAATCTGTCCAAGATTAGCATTTTTAAATGTATTATATGCTGTACCAGCAGTCTGTACAGCACCGATAACATTTTGTAATCCACCTTGGCCAGATGCCAATGCTTGTAAATCTTCAACAGTTCCGCCAACAGCATCTAATAAGCCGCCTTGACCAAATACCGATTTAGTTCCGCCTGGGCGTGTAATACCCGATGGTATATTATCATAGTGTGCTGGATCAGCAAATCCAGCAACCTTGTTGCTAGGCTGAGCCCCACCGATAGCACCTGAATAATATTTTACAGTTTCATATTCGATAGTAACATCATTTTTCATAGTGCCACTACCTTCGGAATAATCGTAAGTATCACTATTCCATTGTGAAATAATTGGATTAATTAATGTCCAAGCCGCATATTTCTTTTGGCTTAAACCATAGATAGTAATGTCGCGGAAGAAAGCTGGTTTACCAGTTGTAGATGTGCCAGTGTTAGTTCCGTCGGAATAACTTTCACCAATAAAGCCCCAGTCGGCACTTTGTAATGTTTGGCTATAAATGTCGTTAGCGTTGTAATTAAATCCATTACTAAATGTTTGTAATGCTCCTAATGTGCCAGATTGTGTAGCTACATTTTGATATTTTTGACTTGGATCTTTATAGTAATATGTATAATAGTTATACCACATATTACGAATTAAATCAGATTGGTCGTCATGGAATGTAATACGACTTGGTTCATAACGCATTTTACTTTGTACAACTCTTTTACGATTGTACTGATTCATAACGGCTGTATCAATTTTAAACTTAGGTAAATCAATACTTTTAACCATCATGCCGATAGTTTCTACTGTGCCAGATCCATACGCAGCTTGTAGTTGTGGAATTTGTCCAGTATTGATATTAAAGAAAACATGGTATAAAAACTTAAACCGAGGTGTAAGTTGATATCCGTTTGTTTCAAAAGTTTTACTAGCGTGGGTGTAATCTTTTAAGCCAGGTACGCTGAACGCACCTTGCCCAAATGCTTGTAATAAATCACCGCCCTGGCCGAAGAAGCCGGTTCCCATGGCGTTTAGGTTGTACTAGTGTTAGTAGACGCAGCACCAGTAGCGATAGAGCCAACTGTGTACGCAATAGCTTGACCTACACCTGTTGGAGTACCTGCGCTGTTAACTTGGATAGCGTTATCAAATGTGATTGTTAATCCAATTTTAACTGCGTCAGATGTATTGTAATCCATTGAATTATAATTTACATCTTTTAAGTATGCTCCAAGAATCTGCCATTCTTCTAATACAGTAGGTTCGTTAGTGCCGTTACCGCCGTCAAGAATCTGAAGTTGAATAGTAAATTTATAATCAATCCCAGACGCAGCAGAACTTTGTTCCATGAAGTCTAATTGCTTCTGTAACTGTTCGCCAACTAATTTACTTACATTGCCTTGAGCATCATCACGCAAATCGCAAGTAACATCATTCCATGTATGCTTGCCAGCAATTTTAACTGTACTGTTATAAATTGGTAATTTAATTTCTTCGAACTGTACGTGTGGACGGTCAAACTTCATAACCTGCTTTGTTAGCTCTGTTGTAGGTGTACTTACACCAAAGTTCGCAAAGAAAACACGGAAGCGATATGCCAATTTAGGCATTAATAAGCCTTGGGTTGATGCGCTTTGTCCGTCTGCTCCTAAAGGAACGGTCATGTTAGTTAGTGATGATGTTGCCATTTGTTAATCTCCGATATACTTTATTTAGTTAATAAAGTTGGGCAATTTCTTGCCCAACTTTCTTTAAGCAGCAGCCTGCGCCGCAATCGCTCCAGTGTTTTCGATACGCAATGGAATATAGATGAATTCCACAGCTTTTACTGGCTCAATAGCAATATCAACCCATAACTGATTTTGATCGATTGTAGTTGGTGTATTGTTTGTGTTATCACATACAACCAAGTAATCGTAAATACCGCGTTTAGCAACCAAGTCAATCATTAAACTTACGATTGAGTTACTGATTTCTGTACGGGTAATTTGATCATTTGGTTCAAACAAATATTGCTTACCAATTGTTTCAAGTCTAGTACGGATAAAGCATACTAAACGAGCTACGTTGATACGGTCTAATGCTGTAGCTGTAGCTTGTAATGTCTTATTACCAAAGTTAGTAATACCAACACCTGGGATATAAGTGATTGGATTAATTTGGTTTTCATACAATACATCGCGCAATGATTGTCCAACGCCTAATGTTTCAAATACACCAGTAATACCATTTAAGTAACCTAACTGGAATGCGTTATCAACTAAACCACGACGTGTTCCAGCTGGAGCTAACCAAGGATAAGCAATTTCATCGCTACGAATAATTGTGCGAATCATCATGTGACTTGGATAAGTTACACAATAGTTTCCGCTCAAATCAGTTGTCTGACAGCTTGGATAGAATGTGCCACCGTAAGCATCGCCAGCTGCTAAATTGCCATCGCCTGTTGGTAAACCTAAACCATTATTATCAGTTGCCCATGTAACAATATCTGCTGGAGCAAGGCGTAATGGGGTATCAATAATGCTAAATGCCACATTATTAATTTCATTATTCAATGCTACCATGTTAGGAGCCAATTCTGGATATCCAGGAACAGCGATTAAGTTGTAAGAATTTTGTTCTTCACGAATCTGTGTATTAGTATCAATAGCACTCTTCATAGCTTTAACAATAATTTCACGCTGAGCTTGACGACCCATGTATGGTGAACCATCTGGACGATTTCCTGTAGCAGTTAACCATGTATTTGTTACAGTTTGTACTGACCAATAAGTTGGACTTGTGTCTGGCTCTTGATTTGAGTTATTTTGAATACAAGCATACACAATATTATCATACTGGACATATTGACCAATTGTATAAGATGTTGTAGAAACCCAGTCGTATGTTGGGAAAGTATTATTGTTAAAATAATTTGATTGATATGTTTTAACATTAAATCCTGAACGACGAGTATTCCATAACAACATTCCTGTTGGATATAATAATGCGTCTGGAGCATCTAGATCCAAGTAATTACTTGTTAATAAACTTTGGATTGTTGGTAAAGCAGCAGATACAGGATCTGTTGTACCATTTGGAGCCCAACGAGCATCTTGGAATAAAATACCATTAGATTGTGTAGCATCTGTGTTATCAATTTGTGCCCATTGATCTACACCGTTAACATTTTGCCAACGAGATAAAATTGGATAATCTTCTAAATCAGAAGTATTAACCCATAAATCGCCATATACTAATGGTGATGTATTGTCAGTTTGTGTTAATGGTGGAGTAGCACTAATGATTGGACCAGTAGCATTGGTTTGAGATAAATCATAACCACGGCTGTCAGATGTACAATTTTGATATCCTGTCCATACACCATTGTTTTGAATCATGATATCTACTTGTGTAGCATCACTATAATACCAATATGTGCCATCAGTTGGATCTTGATCTGGAGCCACATCAGATGCTGTGTATGTAAATGTTGTGCTACCTACCCAGTTACTTAAAACTAAACCAGCGGCAGCACCGTTAACATAACGCTGACGGCATAAGAAAGTACTAGTTGTAAAGCCAGCATCAGTAACAACAGTTCCGCCATTTAAATCAACTAATTCAATGTCTCCGCCTTTGCTATGTTGCATTACAATAGCGCCAGCACTATTAATAGTAGCACTTACATAAGGAATGCCAGCGGCACTAATAGCGGCTACAAAGTCGCTAGCTGTTGGATTACCTGAATGTCCAATAGACACTAAACTAACTGTGCGCCATTGATTAACTGCTGTGCCAGGCTGACTTGCGCCTAATGAGAAAGATTGTCCAGAACTAAATGTTTGTGTTGTATTGCTACCGGTAACAATAGTTGGGCCTGTTGTGTAACGTTCAAGAATTTGATATCCCGATGTGCCATCACTAACTGGATTAGATCTAGCATATAAAGTGCCAGTAGGAATGCCTTGGCCGCCACCCGATGGATCTAAACCATAAAGAGCAGCGTTATCACTAGGATATACTGTTACGGATTGTATTACATATAACCCTAATGTAGAGTTATATTGCTTCATTACAATACTTGTGCCTTGGTTTACACTATTAGATTTTTGCCACACAGAGCCTGTTGGTTCTGGCATAGCACTAAATGTATTCCATTGTGGTACAGTATAACTTGGACTTACTTGATATTCTGGAGCATTGTATGTTCCTGCTGTTAAGCCTAACGCAGCAAATGAAGTGCCAGCATTATTAGCAAGAACTACTGTTCCTTCATTTATAGCAGTACCTGTGCCGCTTACATATGGAGCTGTAGTTGTAGTCGCAAAAGTTACAGTAGTAGATGTTGACGCTGTAACTGTATAATAGCCATTATATAATGATGTATTAGCTGATCCAGTGTTACTAACTCCAGAAAGATAAATTGTACTGCCAATAACATATGGTGTTGGTACTGCTGTACTAAATGTTACAGTAGCAGTAGTGCCATTAGATGTTAAATTAGTTATAGATGACACAATACCTGCCGTAGTATCAGCATATAAGTTTAATGCGCCACCGATATTAGCCGCATATACTCCAGTAATACCTGCTTGGTTAATAGCATCAACAATAAGAGATACAGTAGGACTCGACGGTACAGTAATTAATATATTATTAATTTTAAATGTATCACTAGCTGTTAATGATGAACTACTTGGTGTATTTGTGCCTTGAATAGTTGGCCAAGAAGTTTGCCATGGGGCACTACCAAGTTGAACCCAAGTATTATACAAATTACCAAAATAAGCAGCTGCATACGAACCAGCTTGCGATGCTGTTGGGCCGCCACGCTTGAAATAAATTGGATTAGATGTGTTAGTAGCAACAACAGCATATTGGCCAATACTGCCATAACTTTGTAATGGTACAGTTGATGATGGAGTCAAGTAATCTTGATTTGTAATTACTGACGGAATTACATTAGTAAATGTTCCACTAACTTGATTCCATGTGAATAATCCCCATTGTGTATTAACTGTATCTAACCAGTAAGTACCATTATCTGGACTTCCTGTTGGGCGGGTTAATGATGCTGTAAGAGCAGCTAAGTCAATATCAGCACGAAGTACATAACATTGATTTGTAACACCTAACGCAGAATAAGCAGCTAATAAGCCGTATTCATTAAGTTCATATCCATTGATAGGAGTACCGTTAGTTGTTTGATAGAAGAACGGAACACCATAGTTGGCAGATAGAGCTCGTTGACTAGTTGCTAAGAACAATTTGCCAGCATTTACGGCTAATGTTCCTGGGGCAATACCTGTACCATCTGCGGATAGTTTATTTGACGCTGTAGCGATAACTACAAACGGCACCGAATTCGTAGCGGCCGGAAGATATTGACTTTCGTCAACTACTGTAACTTGTACGCCTGGAGATACTAATGTGCTAGCCATGTTTAAAATCCTTTTTTATTAATATTAATATTTAGTATTTTAATCAAAAAGAGCACGATAACCACGGCCTATATAGTAGGTTCGTAGCTATAGATATAGCTAAATAGGTGTATGCGCCCCGTATGTCCAGCTTGTAATCAACGCCCTAGAGCCGTTGCCTACCACAGAAACGATAAAATTTATTATCGCAGTAAGTGTAGCTTGTGTATTCGTAAGAAAAGAAAAGAAAAACCGCAAACTCCACGCTGGGAACTTAGCGGTTATAAAAAGAAAAATGTATGCGACCGTTGCGGTTTTAGAGCTAGATGGGCCGCACAATTACTAGTATATCATATAGATGGAAATCTAAATAATAGTAGCGTTCGTAACTTAAAAACTATATGCTTGAACTGTGTAGTAGATGTTAAGAAGGCTGATCTTCCGTGGAAGTCTGGAGATCTTGAACCAGATTCTTAACTTGTTTATACAAATTGTCTAACCCATCGGCATTATTATCAATAATAGCGTCAAAATCAGTGCCGATCCACGCTGTTTCGCTAGCATGAATATTAAAGTGTGATAACTTTTCTTTACTAGTTGACCAAGTTAAATTTCGTTCAGGCCCGCGGTTTACTATTTCTGCTAGCTTAAACCATTCGGGTTCAGACCCACGAGTAACTCTTATTACTATGCCACCAGATTTTTTAATAGCTTTAATTTCATTAGGAAAACGACAGTCAGAAATTACAATATCATCATGGGTTTTTCTTAATTTATTTTCCAATGCCGCAATCCAAATATCGTCATGGAACGCTTTTCTTGCTACTTCGGTGCCCCAAAATTGTAGTACATAGCGTGGTGTCAAACCAGGAATACCCAAGCGTTCTGCCCACCATGGATCTACTTGTTCACGCCATTCACGACTTTCGCGTGTACGACCTTCAAGCAATTCGCGGTCCCATCCAAATATACTAGCTACAGCATCTTTAAGTGTATGAGCAAATGATTCTCGTCGGAATTGATGTATATTTTGTAAGTAATCAGCAATAGTGTCTTTGCCTGATCCAATTAATCCACAAATTCCAATAATCATAATGCGTCCTTTTTGTTAAATTACTTAATGGCAGTAATGCCAAGATGCTTGAATGTTGCTTGAAGCATATCTATTTGTCGTTTGCAGTCTTGTAATGCGTGATGTTCTGTTGGCGGGCGAGGACAGTCGGGCCACAAAGAGTAAATTGTACGGGCATCTCGTACTTTATAAAACTGCCAAGGTTGAACTTTGCCTAAAGATTTGTAAGCGTGTTCAAGAATGTTCATGTCATAAGTTGGACCGTTGGCCCAAACAAAGTCGGCGTGCCAGCAAATCTTGTGTAATCCTTCTAACGCATCACCTAATGAAATTCTGTTATCTTCAGCAAATGCTTCTGCGGATGCTTCCGGCTGAGTAGCCCACCAATTTATTGTATCTTCAGTAATAACTCTGTCTTCTTGGCTTTCTAATGTAACCCTGGCATAAAAACTATTCGCTCCGTAGCCACTACCAAATGGGTCAAAAGATTGTGCTGCGATTGTCAAAATCGTAGCGTCTGGGGTCGTTGCCAACCCTTCTATGTCTATCATTATATGTTGTGCCATACTGTAAGTATAGCACGATTTAGACTAGATTACAATAGGAGTTTAACCAAAGAAATCGTCAAATAATTGGTCTCTGGACTTGTCGCAGCGCATGCCTTTTATACCGTTTTCGCTCAATCCAATAACACGAAGATTAGTATAATGCCCTATGATATAAGGTGGTATCGATTCTCGAAAACCTTGCTGGATGCTGTAGATATGGTCCAATGCATTATGGCTTCGGTTCAATCTAGTGGGGTTTATGTCATCAAAATGATCACGCCAGCTTTCCTCGGTAATCCGCCACACAGCGTCATAGTATATGCGGCGCAACGACCTTTCCTCTCGAGGAGTACAGCCACGCTCTACTGCTTTTTGGTATATTTTTTCTTGGACTGCTTTGTCTTTACTTGGATTATCTACACCGTATTTTTTAAGCCAGGTACTCTTTGTTTTTTCAAGTATTGATTCGGTATCTCGTTTAGAACGATCTACAATAATTCTACCAGTAGTATAGCCATTAGAATATTTTTTATTTGCTTTTTTGGCTTTTTTAGGATCTTTGCTACGCCAATGATTATCGCCTGCAATAGTTTTGCTCAGTTTTTTTGCTACATCTTTTCTACTTGCTTGCAATGATGAGTAGGTAAGATATCTATTCTCGTGCCACTTTACCTCAATACCTATTTCTGGACAGAGGGGTATTTCATATGTGTTATTTAATACGTGCCAAATACGTTGCTTAGGTTTTGCGGTAGCAGGTAGAAACGATGTAGCGTTTAGTATATCTGCCCATAACTCAGGATGAGTCTTTTTGAGCATTTTGGTAGCAGATTTGTTGTAGCTTGTATCGTTGACAATAATGTCTTGTAGTATAGATTTCATACTACTATTTATACACTATCCTATAATCCAAGTCAATCTCAATCTATCCAATCAGCCTATCACCCATGTGAGCGGCTGGCTGCCATCAACATAGTTTTTCAAATCTTCGATACATTGTTGCATTAATGCTGTACCTTCGGCCTTCATTGCGGCTCCATTTAAGGAAGTTGGGCCTTGCGGGCCGGATATTGACGCAAATTTTTCGCGAGCTTCACCAATTATTACTTTACAATTGGCATGCATAAAATTACGAATCCACTGACGAATTTGATAGTCAGAGAGTAAATTTACTTCTGGCTTTAAGTTGTAAGTCCAAAGTAATACATTTTCGCCTACTCCCTTAGGATCACGAATTAATTGTAGTTTTTTAGTAACTGGATTCCATGTATAGTTCATGTAAGCACCAAACATACGGCCAGCAAGTTCGACATACTGTGAGTAAAAATCGTATGTAGCAAGTCCGCCAGCCACATTAAAGTTCATCAAATAAACATTTAATGTTGCTTGAGAGAATGGGTCAAAATTGGAGGCATACGGGCCGGTTGAATCGCCAAAAGTTCTGCGAAAAATTTGACGAACTTGAATAACTTCTTCTGGCAAATCGTAGATATTTACATTAGTTACGAGCTCCATGAAGGTATAACTTTCTTCATAAGCGTTTTGTGCTCGTTGACGATATGTGCCGATTGCGTTACGATATGCTGATTCGTAATGAGCCGCATCTAGCTCAATATCAATCATTTGATCGCCTAATTGAAGGCGAACATATTCAATTAAATTTTGTTTTAATGTTTCTAATGTAGATTCAGATTGCAATGCCATATGGACTCCGTGTCCATATATTTAGCATTTTCACCAAGCCTTTAGAATGATTATATTCTCGTTGCCCCGGCCCGTAAACTTGGTTTCTGTAGCCTTAATATCCCCAAACGATTTACGCATTGCTGGTTTTCCGCCCGACATAACTGCTTTGATTTGTTCAGCTGGTTTGCGTAAAGTTTTCTGTACAGTTGTTAAAGCATCAAAAGCAATAATAGCGGAACCTTTTACTGCAAATGTACCCAAGTGTGCGTCGGCCATTACATGAATTAGCTTGCGTTTTGCTGTATCATATAACCATGCTTCGCTTGCGCCAACAAGTTTTGCTGGATTTTCAGATTTAAGATTAAGTTCTGTAAATTCTTTAAGGTACTTAAATTTACGAGCTTGAGTTTCTGGGCTTACTGCTTTCTTAGCACGAGGCTTGCGTTCTACTTTCTTAATTGAAATATAGCTCGAGCAATCTGCTAATACTGTTTCACAGAATTTAACGCATTGTTTTAATTGTGCCTTGGATAAGTGGCTATATCCTTCTACTAATTGTTCGTCTTCGCCAGTTAATACTTCATTAAATTCAGCAAGTCTTAAATCCCAAACTGCTGTAAGATTAGGAATCATTTGCGGAGAGATATTCATACCGCGAATTAATGCGATAGGTTTAAAGTCTGCTGACATTTTTGCTCCGGCTACAATAAAGTCATCAAACATTCCTTCAAGTTCCCCAGCGCACTCACTTGCCTTTTCACGGAGATGGTCTTGAATTGTTAATTTTTGTTGGGCTACTTCACCGTCTGTGGCAGCTGCTTTTTTAACTTCCTGTTTAGATTTGAGCATTAAAGAAATTTGCTCATCTAAAATACATTGCTCATGTTCGTTAAGAATAAGTCCCATTACACTCATGCGGCACACCCACGCTGGCGTTACACGAATTTGACTATCTGGAATTCCACGAATTAATTTAGCATCAGGTTTGCGATTATTAATTTCTAAATACATAGCAATCATGTCTTTAGCATCTTTTTTACCATAATGATAATTGTACCATTGGAACGCATTGGCTAGTGAACTAATACGATTAGTATCGTCTGGCTGTACTCGCCATTCTGGTTCAAAGCCAACATATTTGGTTTCAGCACCCTTGGGGTTTAATCTCTTAATTGTAATTTCGTTTTTTGCCATAGTCTTAGTAGTGTATATTCTTAGTTAAGTAATGTCAACCTATTAGTGCCGCAAAGGTAATATGTTGTTCTAAATTATCTAATAGTAAATTAGCTTGATTTATCAAATCTTTATATTTTGGCGAGTCCTTTTTATTGCGTCTACATTCAACCGATTCCTTGCTAATTTCAGTCATAATCTTATCAACCCCTGCTAGCATTTTTCGTAAATCTCTGTAAGCTACCTTACTTTTTATGGTAGAAATCTTTAATTCTGCTTGATTTACCCTGTCTAATATATCATCCATAACACTAATTATATGATATTTGGAATTACTAGTCAACCTTTTGAAAGCTAAATACTTGTTATGCCACGCTTATCACTATACCGCCCTAATAGAACCAACGATTATCAATTCTTGGATCGTACAATTTCTGAACGCTACACCGTTGGCGGGCTGGACATTTTTGTCCACAAGTATATGGGCCCAATCGTAGATACTACAGATAATCCAGGAAATGCTGACGCTACACTACCTGTTTATAATTCAGAAAATCCATTGTTTATCGAGGATTTGCTACTATTAGAAAATCGTGACCGTGCGTATGATCCTGATGTTTATATTATGCGTGGCGTTTATACTCACAACGACATCAACTTTGATTTAACTCAATTTGGATTGTTCCTAAACAACGATACATTGTATATTACATTCCATTACAATGATATGATCGACACTTATGGCCGTAAATTAATGGCTGGCGATGTACTTGAAATGCCCAACATGAAAGATTACTATCCATTGAATAGTAACATTACAAGAGCATTGCCTAAATATTATGTTATTCAAGATGCCGCATTTGCCGCAGAAGGCTTTTCTCAAACTTGGTTACCGCACTTGTGGCGGGTTAAAGCTACACCAATGGTTAACGCACAAGAATATCAGCAAATTATTAATCAGCCATTCATGCCTGATAATATTTGGGACAATGGAAATTATTATCCTCGCGGTGATATTGTTAAATCAGGCGAATATTATTACGAAGCTAAAGCTAATGTTCCACCAGGAACCGATATTACAGATCCTAACTACTGGGCATTAATTGAAAAGCCAACCACTATGGGTGATGTTAATTCTACCCGTAATAAAGATTTACAAATTAATGATGCGTTAGTTGTACAAGCCAATGTTGATGTACCACTTAGTGGTTACGACAATGTTTCATTTTATATTTTACCTACTACTCCAGAAGGCGAACCTAGTAGCGAAGGATTAAATGCTAGTCAAACAGGCCCAACAGTAGACGGGGCACAACAAGGCGACGGTGAAAGTCCAAAGTCGTTTGGTTACACCATGGGCTACTTAACTGGCGACCAGATGGCGCCAAACGGATTGCCTGTTACACCAGGCGTTTCGTTTCCAGTAAACCCAACATCAGGAGATTATTGCTTGCGTTTAGATTATTTCCCAAATCGATTATTCCGTTACAACGGCGCTGGTTGGAAAGCTATATCCGACGATGTACGCACACCTTTAGATTGGGGTGCTAATAACTTAACACAGCGTAGTTCCTTTGTTAACAATACATATACTGTATCAACATCAGATCAAGGTAATATACCAAGTCGTCAGTCATTATCTGAATTGCTTAAACCGCAAGCCGATAATGGTAACGAAGGCGGTAATTTGCCACCTAAACCAAGACCACCAGGGAGATAATTATTCAATCATATTTTTTCGACGAACAAATACGCCGCTATTTGATTCAATTTGCCCGTATGTTTTCAGGCTTCCAAGTAGAGTTTGGTCGCAATGAGGCCGGAGCCGCTAACACAGGCGATACATTATATCGTGTTCCAGTTCGTTATGGCGATAGCTCTAGACAAGTACAAACTATTTTACAAGAAAATAGTGCTAGTAATATGCCAAGTACACCATTAATGACTTTTTATATTACTGGGTTAGACTTTGACCGTCCTCGTATGCAAAATCCAACTTATGTAGATAACAAATCTATTCGTCAGCGCGAGTATGATTCTGCTACAGGAACTTACGAAACTACACAGGGCAATGCGTTTCAAGTTGAGCGTTATATGCCAGCACCATATAAGTTATCCATTAACTTAGATATTTGGACTAGTAACACTAATCAAAAAATGCAGTTATTAGAACAAATATTACCATTGTTTAATCCTAGTTTAGAAATACAAAGTTCAGATAGTTTTATGGATTGGACTAGTTTAAGTATTGTTGAATTAGTAAGTACTGGTTGGAGTAGCCGTAGTATTCCTATGGGCACCGAAGATCCTATTGATATTGCTACTGTTAAATTTGCCTTACCTGTATGGTTGTCATTGCCTGCTAAAGTTAAGAAACTTGGCGTTGTTGAAACTATTATTGCTAGTATCTATGACGGATCCGGCGACATGGTTAATGCTATTAGAAATAATGATTTGTTATTAGGTACTCGTCAATATATTACTCCTTACGGATATCAAGTGGTATTGATCGGCAATAAATTACAAATTTTAGCTCGCTCTGCTGTAGTGGACGAGACTAATAATGAATTGCCCCCGCCAGATCCTGTGGAGCCTAGTAACTTAGAATGGACTCCTGTGATCAATATGTACGGAACACTCCGCCCAGGTATTAGTATGATAGCACTTACACAAGAAGACAGTAGTCAAGTTTATGGTACTGTGGCGTTTGATCCTACTAATGACCAATTCTTATTGTTTTCTGTATTAGAAGAATCTATTCCGCCTAATACATTGCCACCAGTTAATTCTGTTATTAATCCTAGAGCCAGTGGGCCCGGACAAGGATTGCCGGACGCTGCTGTAGGTCAGCGGTATTTGCTAACTGAAAGTACAGGTAGCGATAATGGTTACGCACAAGCATGGCTAGGTACCAGCGGACAAGTATTAGTAGCATACCCAAATGATATTATTCAATATGACGGTGGTCAGTGGGTAGTTTCTTTTGACAGTCAATCAAGTCCTAATAATATTCAATATTGCACAAACATAGTTACAGAAATCCAGTACAAGTGGATTGGTCATGGATGGGTTAAATCATATCAGGGCCTCTACGCCGGAGGCGAGTGGTCGCTTATTATATAGTACGACAGTTATCACCGTGCCATCGTTTAAACATTCCAGCTGATACAGTTTTTTTACAAAAAATACAAGATATTTTATTACACGAAGGATGAGTGCCATCTTCTAATTGTTTACGGGTAACAGCACCGCCTAATAAATGATGTGTTCCTGCTTTTACTTTGTCTGATTGATAACTAGAGCCATCTGGTCTTTTCATAAAAGGATGCGTACCGTTCGCTACCCGGTTAAGATTAAACTCAGGGCCTCCCCAATTATGTGTCCCTGCTTTAACTCTATCTGCCGATACACTAGATCCATCTGCCCTTGTCAACCAATTATGGGTACCATTCTTGACTTTATTTTGATTATGTGTTGGCCCTAACAAATGATGAGTTCCGTTAGCTAATCTTTCCTGATTGCTTTTTCGTTGTACTTCGCCTCCAAGAAAAGGATGTGTACCGTCTGCTACTCGTTTAAGATTAAAATCTCTTTGTATTTCACCTCCAAGAAAATGATGAGTGCCATTCTTAGATGCTATTTTCATTGGATTTTTATCTCCAAGAAAATGATGAGTTCCATTTTTTATTCTTTTTTGTGTAGCTAGGCTTGCCAACCTAGATGTTTCTTCGGGTGATATTTTCATACGCTTGGCCATTATTAAACAAGCAGGCCAATCTTCCTGATTATAATGAATATTATAATGCTCTTGAATGGTAACTGCTATTAAGTTATCTGGGTTGTTGTTATTATGATTACCATCTATATGGTGGATTTCATATCTACGACCCAAGTAATCTTTAGGAATTGTTCCCGTATGGTTTTTGTAGATTTTACGATAGTTGTTTGTGCCGCAATAAGTACACATAGCTGATTGCTCCTTTAAGCGTTAGAGTAGTTGGGGATTGCCGTCCCGCGAACTACACCTTTATTTATTCAGAAAATATTATCATGTCAAACATTGTCGCCGCTGTGGGAATTTGGTTTTATTCCCAATCTACTAATCGCTACTTATATTTGATGAGAAACGATCCTAAACACCCAGACTCTTGGGGTTTGCCAGGCGGCAAAATTGAACAGGGAGAAAGTATAATGGCTGCCATGGTTCGTGAGTGTGAGGAAGAGTTGGGCAGTATGCCTGAATATGTTAAGCTGATGCCATTAGAAAAATTTACATCAGCAGATGGCGGATTTGAATATAATACTTTTTTTGCTGTAGTTGACAATGAATTTAACCCTCGACTAAACGACGAACATTCGGGTTATGCCTGGATCAATTCTGGGACTTGGCCTAAACCACTACACCCGGGACTATGGAGCACTATAAATTTTTCTGCCGTACAACAAAAGATTTCAATTATACAGCAACAACTTTATACGTCACAATAAGTTACAAAGTCTCTAAAATCTAAAGTTTTTGTATTGGGGCAAGATAGCCAAGCATCTGGCATATTTAATTTGTTACCAACCATGACAAAAATTGTACTGTCATAAGCATTTATTATACTAGTAACTTGATCAATCCAATCATTATGTCCAGCATCAGTTTCTTTGTCGTAGCCAATCATATATATTTCCTTGTGGCCGTCAAACGCCGCAAGATAAATTGGTAATACTACAGTACAAAAATGTGGATTTTGTGGAATTAAATAAAACTCACCCGGAGTCTTAATACAGTTGCGAGCTGTAGTATATACAATATTATTTTCTGTATATTTGTTTTCAATTAATGGTTCAATATTATTGTAGTCTAAATCAACAGCAAAATCTAAACGCATTTCTTGAGCAATTTCTGCTGTACCATAAGTTTGTAATTTTTTAGAACCTAGTAATCCACCGCGATGATGCTCTAATACTGTATAGTCAAATTGTAATTTACTTTCATTAGTACCTATGGCAGCCGCACGACCAGACAAGTGTTGGTTGATAACTGGATTAGCAATCCATTCACGCTTTTCTTTTTTCTTGCCACCAGTCCACTTAGATTCTGTAATTACAAATTCACCTGGGTAGTCTTGTCTGTATCTAGCTTGCATAATTAAATTGTTTAACTACTTTGTGGTACAAAATTTGATCCGTTCCAAGTATCACCTATGTTAGGATAATAATCGTTGGAATCAGGCACCGCTATTAATTGACAATCAGCTGGCGGTAAATCTGTTACCTCAGCTACGATTAAATTAACAACAGTATTAGATGAGTCTACTACAGCTACAGTCATTTTTAATCTCCTTAATTGATTATGTCTATTATTGTGTAAAAGTTATGCGAATTGAGCTGACCGCACCGGCTAGGGTAGCTCCGTTACGTGCTGAGCCGCCACCGCCGCCTGGAGCAATGCCTGCTGTGGTACTACTTCCACCAGTGCCGCCTGGTAAATTTGTACCAGTGCCTGCCGTACCACCTGCGCCAGCCACGCCGTTTTGACCAGCTCCTGTGTCACCTGCTGAACCACCACCACCGTTGGCATTACTTGCGCCTGCTCCTGCTCCGCCGGCAAATGTAGTAGTACCTACGCAGTTGGCAGTGGTGCCACCTGCGCCGGCAGTACCTGATACACCGTTTCGTCCAAATGCGGCACTGCAACCTGTGGTAGTAAGTGTTGGTTGAGCATTACTGGTATTGACCCAACTGTTGGCAGTAGCACTACCAACTAGATAAAATAGTGTGGTAGTACCACCAGTAACGGTAATAGTACTACGGGCATAGGCCCCACCACCACCTCCGGTACTCAGATTGCTGGTACCAATGGCAAATCCGTTACCACCCCCACCTATGGCTTCTACTATGGCATTGCCAGCATAACTGGGTGAAAGGATACTTCCTGAGCCAGCGGCAGTAACAATAAAAGCAAAACTGTTTGGGGTGCCGGCAAAGGCCGATTGCATTGTCATTAGAATAGTCCTGCGCCAGAAATAACGAATGTGTTAGCCGCTACACAAAGTATAGTGGCCATACCACGCTGTGCTAGCACACGGTTACCAGTAGTAGCTGTACCTGCCAAATACATAGTAACACTAGTATTTGCGTACACAGTAACGTTGGCTGCCGAGTTATTGAATAATGTTATAGCATTACCAGCAGAAAATATAGTATTAGGAACAAAAACGTTAGATGTAGTACTAACAAATTTGCCGTTGTCGGTGATTGCTAAGGTATAGTTTGCCGCCTGAGTATTAATTGGAATATTTCTAACTGGACCAATACTGTCAAACACGTTACCAGTAGCAGTTATTGTACCGCCACTTATAGTATTAGGTGTTGTAACATTGCCAGTGGCACTGACAACGCCAGTGACATATTCGCCAGTTGGCGCAACAACGACCACATTACTTGTACCGGTTACACCAACAGTTACATTGGCATTGGCATTGACCGTGACATTGGAGTTTCCATTAGTAATAGCAGCTCCAGCACTGGCTATAATACCAGTTAATTGACTACCATTACCAATGAAATAGTTACCTGTAACGTTGCCTGTAGCACTGACAGTACCAAGGAGAGAATCAAGTACTACAGTATTTGAGCCAGAAGCATTGGCTAGGCGAACAATAGATGTACCAGTTACATTCAAAGTTCCATTGATTATAGCTACTTGGCCAAAGGCGCCCGGAATAATTATATTACCAGCGGTGATGTTTCCAGTACTTGACATTATGCCAGCGGTGAGGATATTACCACCAATAATATTAGCCGCACTTGTTATAGTACTTGTAGCCGACAATAATCCAACAGTTGTAATATTGCCACCAATAATATTAGCCGCACTTGTTATAGTACTTGTAGCCGATATCAATCCAACAGTTAATATGTTACCACCAGTAATGTTACCTGTAGCTGTAATTAATCCAACTGTTCTAATGTTACCAGCTTGTACGTTACCAACAACGCTTGCTAAACCAGAAGTTCCAATATTACCAACAGTAATATTACCGGTGGCGCTGACAATACCACCTGTTAGGACATTACCACCAGCAATATTACCGGCAGTTATGTTACCCGTGCCACTGATAACAGCAGGACTGGAAAGCGAACACACAGCACTTCCACTTAACTGTAGTATTGCACCATTGGAGACAGTAAGATTACTACCGGCGCCTTGAACAACAATATTACTAGCAATAATAACACCACCAAATGGAACATTAAGATTGCCACCTGTAATATTACCGGTGGCACTAATTACACCAGTTACATATTCACCAGTCGAAGCAAATACCGCAACGTTAGCAGTACCTCCAACACCTACAGTAACGTTGGCACCAGAACCAGTTACTGTTACGTTACTTGTACCGTTATTAATATTACTTGAACTAGTACTAACTCCAGTTAACAATGCGCCGTTACCTAAAATATAACTGCCTGTAATATTACCAATAGCACTTATATTAGCTGTAGCAACAAATGTGTTAGCACTGATGACGTTAGCACCAGTAAGGTTACCGCCAGTACCAGTACCTGTTACAATGTTTCCACCAGTGATGTTACCAGTAGCACTAATTACACCTGACACATATTCGCCTGTTGGTGCCCAAGTAACAACATTGCCTACTCCGCTTACACCTACTGTAATATTACCGTTGGCTGTCGCAATGTTTACATTACTTGATCCGTTAAGAATAGCTGTGCCATTTCCGCCGCCATTGCCACCACCTGAAATGCCGGTTAAGAAAGCACCGTTACCATAGATATAGTTGCCAGTGATATTACCAGTAGCACTAACTACTCCATTAACAGCAATACCAATAGAACTAATTTGTTGAATAACGTTTGCTTGGGCAGTATTACCAACAAATAACTTAATTTGTCCGTTTGATGATCCAAGTATTAAATTACCAGGACCACTTGTTGTACTTGGACCTGCTTGATTAGTAGCTACAGCATACAAGTAAATATCATTTAAGGTTGAACTGTCACCAAAGAACGCAGGGTCAACGTGATTATTACCAGTAATACCAAAGTCGGCGTAATAAGCAGAATTGTTACCGTTATTAGCAGTTAAAATAAAGTCAGTACTTGCGCCGCTTCCTGAATTAATATTTTGAAAATTAATTTGACTATAGCTATTAACATTACCAGCTAACTGTAATACAACGTCTGAGCCCAATGGGGTGAATCCAGGAACGCCGGCGTATAATGCTCCGTCACCTGTTGTAACATTACCGTAGAAAATACCTGCGCCATTGGATGTAATATTACTTGTACTTTGGAATGTTCCAATTACTGTAAAGTTATTACTAAAATATCCGTTGTAGCCGTTAATATTTCCAGTACCTGCTTGATTAATATTGCCCGACGTATTAATATTTCCACTAGCACTTACTAATCCAGTAGTTGTTATATTGCCAGCAGTTAAATTGCCGGTATATGTTGGTAAGTAAGCGGCTACATTGGCATTACTATAATTTCCTGCTGGTAATCCAGTTAATTGCGAGCCATTACCAATAAAGTAGCTACCTACAATATTACCAGTAGCACTAAGATTGCCAGTAGTAATGTTTCCGTTGGCCGCAATATTTCCGCCGTAAACTACGCCAGTAGTGGATAATGTTCCGCCAGTTATTAATCCATTAGCACTAATATTTCCAGTGACAGCAAAACCTGTATTACTTGTTACTGTAACAATATTAGCATTAGATGTGTTGCCAACAAACGCAATAATTTGACCATTAGTAGTGCCAAGAATTAAATTACCAACATTGGCTCCTGAATTAACAGGGCCAGTTTGACTATTACCAGTTACATATAAGTAACCGTCATTTGCTCCAGCAACATTAAATCCTTGATTAGCAGCGTCGTAACTACTGCCTAAGATACCCATGTCAATAAAGTATGTGCTGTCTGTGCCTTGGTTATTATATAATGCTAAGTCAGTGGATGCTAAGGAACCATTACTGAAATTTTGAAAAGCGAATTGTGCGCTTTGATTAGAATTACCAGCAGATGTTACTACAGCATTAGCGTGTAATGATACATTAGGTGTACCAAATTGAGCGGCATTGACTCCAGTAACTGCAGTGCCAGTGGCGCTTACAAATCCATTAGTTAAAATATTACCTGAAGTAGTATTGCCACTTATACTTAAACTTGTTAGTGTGCCAACACTTGTAATATTTGGTTGAGCATTAGTAGTTACTGTCCCGGCAGTTGTCGCAGAAGTTGCTGTACCCGCAGATATAGCATAAGTCGCATTAGCTACAGTACCAGTTACGTTAGCACCTGTAATACTTGATAATGTTGCGCCATTACCAATATAATAATTACCGGTAACATTTCCGCTTGCGCTAACGCCAACATTGGTAGTCCAAGCGTTAGATCCTGTATTATATTGCCAATATGTTAATGCACTGCCATTCGGTCCAACTGCTAATCCAGCGCCGTTAATATTAGCGTAAGTAGTTTGATTGTTGGCTAATTCAATGTATAAATCATTAACTGTAATAACATTACTATTGATAAAAGTAACATTACCTTGAACATTTAAATTGCCAAGAATATTAGCACTACCAGGTATGTATAAATTGCCGCCTGATAAATTTCCAGTAGCACTTAATTGTCCAGCAGTTAAAATATTTCCACTAGTAGTATTACCGCTTACACTTAATGATGTCAGCGTACCAACACTAGTAATGTTTGGTTGTGCGTTTGTAGTAACAGTAGCCGCTGTGCCAACAGCAGAACCAGCACTCAAGGCATAAGTTGCGTTAGCTACAGTACCAGTTACATTAGCACCAGTAATACTTGATAATATTGCGCCGTTACCAATAACATAATTAGCTGTTACATTTCCAGTAACACTAATATTGTCAGCAGTTAAATTTCCTGTATATGTTGGTAAGTAAGCGGCTACATTGGCGTTGCCATAACTAGCTGGTAGTCCAGTTAATTGTGATCCGTTACCAATAATATAATTACCTGTAATATTGCCAGTGGCACTAACATACCCAGCTGTTATTAAATTTCCGCCAATAATATTGCCAGTTGTAGAAATAACCCCTGGAGTTGTTGTTAGTACAACATTAGATCCATTAAATGCTAATACACCATTAACAGCACTTAAAGCATTACCACCGATGTACAGTGAACTTGGGCCTACAAAAACTTCTTGCCAATAATTGGTAGCATTACCTAGTGTGTATGTATTAGCTGAACTTGGAATAATGTTTCCAGCCCAACCCGATTGAGCATAAGATACTACATTACTATTAGCGTATCCAGCTGGTAATCCAGTAAGTTGGCTACCGTTACCAATAATATAATTTCCACTAATGTTACCAGTAGCAGTTAACGCTGAAACTCCCAGTAATCCAGAAGTTGGTATATAAGTTAAAAATGGTGAATTATATACTGTTTGATTATTTGCTCCATCTGCGGCAACAAAATCAAGATAGTAAGTATTAGCAGTACCGATAAAGGTAGTGTTAATTGTGTTAGCATTAACATTTGATAGTTGACTAGCATTACCTAAAATGTAATTGCCCGATACATTACCTGTTGTACTAATTAACCCAGTAGATGTTAAACTTGTTAATGTGCCAACAGATGTAATATTTGGTTGAGCATTACCTGTTACTGTAATAGCGTTAGTTACTGTTCCAGTTACATTACCGACAATATAATTTCCGTAGACATTACCTGCCGCAGAAATACTTCCTATAGCAGAAATGTTGCCCGAGGCTCCAATGTTACCAAAGCCCGGAGCAGTTCTAGTCCATGTGTTTGTAGTTGACGAATATACATAAACAATATTGTTTATGCTAGCCGTTTGTCCGTTTGTCGGGCTTAAAGGAAATGCCATTATTAGTATCTTCCTACTGCTACTTCAATTACTCCTACCTTATCGGAATCATAGTCCTCTAACGCTTTACCTATTATACACCCAGGCTGGTATTTAGTAGGATCTAAAACAGTGGCTACACCTTTTATTCCACTACTAACCAATCTGTCGCCTTTGCGTATTGCGCCAACTACTTTACATGGTACACGACCTGTTAACGCTACTGGTAAGCCATCTATAGTTGAGTTCATCAAGTATGCTGGATCAGTTGATATAATACCTGCCATGCGTGTATCTTGATGTACATCAGTTACTGTAATTTCTTTTTCGCCGCCAAATATAACAACAGTACCTGGCTCATAGTCGGCATCAGCTACATAATTTTCTGCCAAGTCAGCGTATTGTGCTGTAGTAGCTTTTCCACTAAACACAGTACCATATACTGAACCACTAGCAGATAATGTTGCTGCTAATACTGAACCAGTTGTACTAATTGTGCCAGACGATGTTACACTTGTTAATGTGCCAACACTAGTAATATTTGGTTGAGCATTAGTTGTAACCGTAGCCGCTGTACCAACAGCAGAACCTGCGCTTAACGCATAAGTCGCATTAGCTACAGTACCAGTTATGTTAGCACCTGTTAGTGAAGTTAATAGTGAACCGTTACCAATAACATAATTAGCACTTACATTTCCTGTTGTACTGATTAAACCAGTTGATGTTAAACTTGATAGTGTACCAACACTTGTAATATTTGGTTGTGCATTTGTTGTTACGGTAGCCGCTGTTCCAACCGCAGATCCAGCTGACAATGCGTATGTCGCATTAGCCACTGTACCAGTTACATTAGCTCCTGTTAATGAAGTTAATAATGAACCATTGCCAATATAGTAATTCGCTGTAATATTACCTGTTACAGAAATATTGCCAGTAGGAGTTGTTGTTGTTACAACATTAGCACCGTTAAATGATAATACACCATTAACTGCGCTTAACGCATTGCCACCAATGTATAATGAACTTGGACCTACATAAACTTCTTGCCATGTATTTGTAGCATTACCTAATGTGTATGTATTAGCAGCACTAGGAATAATGTTACCTGTTAAACTTAAATTATTAGCAGTAATATTACCACTAACTGTCATAGCATTTGACGCTTGATTGAATGTAAACCCTGCGCTTGCGCCAGCATCGCCGTTAAGGTTATAAAGTACTTGTGTATTTGCGCCTGGTACAATTAAGTTACCAGAAATATTACCAATTACATTACCTAAGAAATACGGTGCGCTGATATTGCCACTAGCACTAATTACGCCAGTTACATATTCACCAGTTGTTGCCCAAACAACAACATTAGGTGTGTTGTTTACTGTTACAGCAATATTAGCATTAGCAGTAGAAATGTTTACATTACTTGTGCCATTTGTAATAGCATTAAATGTACCATTTACACCAGCACTTGAGCCATAATCGTCTAACCAGAAGTAACTTGTGCCATCAAATGTATAACGATACTGTACATTAGTTGTTGTATTGTACCAGAAGTCGCCAACGGATGGACTACTTGGAGGTGTAGCACTTGTAGTTGAGTTTACACCGCCACCAAAAATGTTACCAGCCGCACTAATATTTCCAGTTACAGAAATATTACCAGTAGCAGTCATGTCGCCACTAGAATATATTCCATTACCATATACGCCAAGGTTAGCTCTAATGTTTGCGCCAGCACTAACGCTTAGTGTAGCTAAAACATGATTACCATATAAATTACCAGTAGCACTAACAAGTCCAGTTACATATTCACCTGTTGTGGCAAATACAGCAATATTACCTACGCCACTTACACCAACAGTAACGTTAGCATTAGCACTAGCAATAGATACATTACTTGTACCGTTATTAATATTCGCTACACTTGTAATTACACCAGTTAAGAAAGCGCCATTACCTAAAATATAATTACCAGTAACATTACCAGTAGCACTTACAATACCAGCAGTTAGTAAATTACCTGTTTGAGTATTTCCTGCTACGCTTAACGAACTTAAGGTGCCAACTGTAGTTAAGCTACTAATTGTAACATTTGAACTTAATGTATTGCCTACTAAAGCATTAGCATTAACACTAGATGCCGCAACACCTGTTAATTGACTACCATTACCAATAAAATAATTACCAGTTACATTACCTGTAGCACTAATTAATCCAGCAGTTGTGATATTTCCTGCTGTAGCATTACCAGTGACACTAATTAATCCAGCACTTAATAAATTGCCGCTTGTAGCATTACCACTTACGCTTAATGAACTTAATGTACCAACACTAGTAATGTTTGGTTGAGCATTTGTGTAAACTGTGCCGGCAATTAATGCATTAGCTACTTGACCCGTAACATTAGCACCTGTAATTGATGTTAATTGTGAACCGTTACCAATTATATAATTGCCTGTAATATTACCAGTGGCACTTATTAATCCAGCAGTTGTAACATTGCCGTGAATAGCGTTACCAGTTGTACTAATTAATCCAGCACTTAAAATATTTCCAGAAGTAATATTGCCGCCACTTGTAATGGTGCCAGTAACAGATACTAATCCACTAGTTAGTATATTTCCGCCAGTAATATTAGCACCAGAAGTAATTGTACCAGTAGCACTTACTAACCCAGCGGTTGTAATATTTCCACCAATTATATTACCTGTAGCACTTACTAGCCCAGCAGTATTAACATTACCAGCAATAATATTAGCAGTAGCACTTAAATTAGTACCTTGAATTAATCCATTGCCTGAAACGACTAAACTATTACCAGTAGCGTTGCCAATATTCGGTGTGGTTAAATTAGCACTTGCTTTAACAATAATATTACCATTAGTATCAAAGGTTGTTGTTACACCATCTACTTGAGCACTGAATACTGTTCCAGTTAAACTTAAACCAGCCGATGTATTTGCTGTATATGAACCAGCTCCAGAGAATTGTGTCCAACTAATTGATGTGATACCTACTGTTACAGGAGGATCTGTTAAACAAACCCAGCCAGTATCAGCTTGTGTAGCACCTTGTTCGATGAATATGAAAGCATCTGGAATTTGAGATGATGTATCATCGTCAGTTGTACGAGTTAAGATATACGGTGCTGTGGCATTACCTGTTTGTGTAACAAGATAGATACCATTAAACGCAGCGCTTTGAGTTGTATTATTAACATAATTACCAACTTCGTTCTTAATAAGAACACGAGCATTTGCTGTAACAGCAATAGTATCTAATATTAATGCTCCATTTGAAGAAGCAACAAGTGTTGCGCCAATGCCAGCATTACCTTGACTATATGTATATGGACTAATGGATGTTGTGGATGCCGCATTTGCTGAAGCCTTTGCGCTTAAACCTTGTGCTACAGTATCAACATACAATTTAGTTGCCGCATCATTATTGTTTACTGGCGCACCTAAATTGTTAATAACTGAGTTACTTACATTGATATTACCAACTGATGATAATGTAATTCCGCTAAGAGCGCCAAGTGTTAATGTACTTGTACTATTAACTACTGTAGTATTAACATTGCCACCACTTACATTACCAGTAGCACTTACTTGACCAGTAGTTAAAATGTTTCCGCCAGAAATATTTCCTGTTACAGATTCAATATTGTTTATAACTAAATTATTACCATAAATGTTACCAGTAGCACTTACAATGCCAGCAGTATTAATATTACCACCAGTTACATTTCCAAGAGCAGTTACTTGGCCGCCAGTAGTTAAGTTACCAACAGTAGCATTGCCTGTAGCACTAACTAACCCAGTAGTTGTAACATTGCCAGCAGAAATATTTCCACCGCTTGTGATTGTGCCAGATACACTTAATAATCCACCAGTTAATAAATTGCCGGATGTTGTATTACCAGCAACAGATAAATTAGCTAATGTGCCAACAGTTGTTAAACTAGAATATATTACATTTGAACTTAATGTGTTACCTGTTAATGCGTTAGCCGCAACACCGCTAGCTGTAACGCCAGTTAATTGACTACCATTACCAATAAAGTAGTTGCCTGTAACATTACCTGTTGCTGAAATTAATCCAGCAGTTAAAATATTTCCACTAGTAGCATTACCACTTACACTTAAACTTGTTAGTGTGCCAACAGATGTAATATTAGGTTGTGCGTTGGTTGTTACAGTAGCAGCAGTACCAACAGCAGAGCCTGCTGACAATGCGTATGTAGCATTAGCTACCGTACCAGTTACGTTAGCGCCAGTAATTGAACTTAATAATGATCCATTGCCAATTACATAGTTAGCACTTACGTTGCCAGTTGTGCTAATTAAGCCTGTTGATGTTAAACTTGTTAATGTGCCAACGGATGTAATATTTGGTTGAGCATTTGTAGTAACAGTGGCTGCAGTACCTACAGCACTACCAGCAGATAATGCGTATGTAGCATTAGCTACTGTACCAGTTACATTAGCGCCAGTTATTGATGTTAACTGTGAGCCGTTGCCAATTATATAGTTACCAGTTACATTACCAGTAGCACTTACTAGACCAGCTGTTGTAATATTGCCACCTACCAAATTACCGGTAGCACTTACTAAGCCAGCAGTATTAATATTTCCGCCAGTAACGTTGCCGTTGGCTGTTACTGTGCCTAATACGCTAACTCCTGTTGGTGTAAATACTGCCACATTGCCTACTGTACTTACAGAAATAGTTACGTTAGCATTTGCGGCGCCAATATTTAAATTACTGCCGCCGTTAACTACATTAGATACTGATGTAATGATGCCGGTTAATTGACTACCATTACCTAAAATATAATTTCCAGAAATATTACCAGTAGTACTAATTAAACCAGTGGATGTTAAACTTGTTAGTGTACCAACAGATGTAATATTTGGTTGAGCATTAGTTGTAACAGTACCGGCTGTTGTAGCAGAAGTAGCTGTACCAGCAGAAGTTGCGTATGTGGCATTAGCTACTGTACCAGTTACATTAGCACCGGTAATACTCGATAATGTAGCGCCGTTACCAATATGATAATTGGCCGTAACATTACCAGTAGCACTAATTGACCCAGCAGTAAAAATATTGCCACCAATAATATTACCAGTAGCACTAATAGAACTGTCCGAGCCATCTAATCTAATAACATTAAATGAACTGCCGTTATAAATTTGAATTAAACCGTTACTATTTAATGCGGATCCAACTTGCAGTTGTGGAACAATATTAGCATTACCAGACATAGTAATTGTATTAGCTAATACTGCGCCGTAAGGAGGAACAACAACATTGCCGCCAGTAATAGTACCAGTAGCTGAAATTAATCCAGCAGTTAATAAATTGCCGCTTTGTGTATTTCCAGTAACACTTAAACTCGTTAATGTGCCAACAGATGTAATATTTGGTTGAGCATTAGTTGTTACTGTGGCTGCCGTACCGACAGCAGAGCCAGCACTTAACGCATAAGTCGCGTTTGCTACTGTACCAGTTACGTTAGCACCTGTAATACTAGATAATGTTGCGCCATTGCCAATATGATAATTAGCTGTTACATTTCCTGTAACACTAATGTTGCCGGCTGTAATATTGCCAGAGTATGTTGGTAAGTAAGCGGCCACATTGGCATTACTATATGCGCCAACAATATTTGACGCATTGATATTTGTTAATAATGCTCCGTTACCAATAATATAATTACCGCTAATGTTACCAGTGGCACTTACACCAACATTGGTTGTCCACGCATTAGATGTATAGTTATAAGTCCAATTAGTTAATACATTGCCAGTTTGGCCAACATTCAATCCTGCGCCGTTAATATTAGCGTAAGTAGTTTGATTATTAGCTAATTCAATGTATAAATCATTTACAGTAATTACATTAGAGTTAACAAAAGTAACATTACCTTGAACATTTAAGTTGCCAAGAATATTAGCATTACTATTAATTAATAAATTGCCTGCTGTTAAATTGCCAGTAGCACTTACAAAACCTGCTGTTGATACATTACCTAATTGAGCATTACCGCTTACACTTAAACTTGTTAGTGTACCTGTACTTGTAATATTTGGCTGTGCGTTAGTAGTAACAGTACCTGCTGTTCCTGCGCTTACTGCGTAAGTTGCGTTAGCTACTGTGCCAGTTACGTTAGCGCCATTTAATGATGTTAATAAACTTCCATTGCCGATAATATAATTGGCTGTAACATTTCCAACAATAGAAATACTACCCGCGCTGTTTGCTACAATAACAGCATTGCCGCCGTATGTTAATGTAGTAGCATTTCCGCTTAATGCGGTACCGTTAAAATATACAGAATTACCACTTAAATATAATTCAGCCCACTGATTAGTAGGACTTCCTAAGTTATAAACATTGTTAGCTGAAGGAATAACATTGCCAGATAAACCTGTGTTTAATAATGCTGTAACATTGGCATCCCCGTATGAACCAACAATATTAGCAGAGTTAATATTAGTAAGATAATAACCATTACCAATAATTAAATTACCTTGAATATTGCCGCCCGCTGTAACATTTCCTGAAGCATTTATATTAACAAAGCCCGAAGGTGTTCTAGTCCAGGAATTAGTAGCCGTAGAATAGGTATATGTAATATTATTTACTACTGCTGTTTGTCCGTTTATGGGCGAAGTTGGAAATGCCATGTTTGTTATCCTTGTTAACTTTTATTTATTATAATTTTGGGTTACCCTTTACCAGGTACTTAACGCCGCTCTTACCCATGTATTAGTAGCTGTACATACATAGATATATCCTGCGCTCCATTCTATTTGTCCTGTTACACCAGGACTTGTACTAGTCGCCGGTGGATTGCTTGATGTTATGTTTAAACCTGACACATAAGCACCTGTTGTGCTGAATATTGCTATATTATCTGTACCATTTACACCAACGCTAACATTACCGTTGGAAGTATAAATTGAAACATTACTTGTGCCGTTAATAACTTGACTAAATGTGCCATCAGTTCCTTGAGTTGATCCATAATCGTCTAACCAAAAATAATCTGTGCCATCAAAAGTATAACGATATTGGGCGTTAGTAGTTGTATTATACCAAAAATCTCCAACGCTTGGGTTACTTGGTGGTGTAGGACTTGATGTTGAATTAATGCCGCCACCGTAAATATTGCCCGAAGTTGAAATTACACCTGTTGAAGTTAAACTAGTTAATGTTCCAACGCTAGTAATATTTGGTTGAGCATTGGTATAAACTGTACCTGCTATTAATGCGTTAGCTACTTGACCTGTTACATTTGCTCCAGGAATTGATGTTAACCCAACAGCATTGCCATTAAAGTGATTAGCTGTTACATTACCAGTAAAACTTGGACTTTGAGAAACACTAAATGTAATAACGTCAGAAGTGTTATTGCCAGTTACAGAAAAATTATTGCCGCTAGCAAAAGATACTGTACTACTTACACCGTTTGCTACAACATTGGCACTACCAACTACATTAATAATACTAAAAGAATTTCCAGTATTTTGTAAGAATTCTAAACTTGTAGTTCCTATTACGATAGGGTCATCTGTAACTAATTTCCAAGATGTATCTGCGTATGTGTTACCTTCAGTAACCATAACAATCATACCAGCATTAATTTCGCCAGTAGTATTAGCATCTGAAGTGCGTACCCAAGTACCGCTAGTTCCGGTACCTACTACAGTTACATCGTAAAGGCCATTATCACTGCCAGTACTTTGTCCTGCTACTAAAATTCTATCGCCGGCATTAAGACTTACCCCATCTACCGTGCTCGGAGCTCCGCCGGACAATGTAACATTAGAAGTCGAAATAACTCTAACTGCTTGTTTGTAATCAATATCTGATATTTGCTCTGCGCGGATTCGTGTTAAGCCCATTGTTTTTCCAATTTATTAGTATTATTTAGTCAAAACAACAGGACCACTTGGGTCCTGTTATTAACTGCTTTTAAGCAACTTTTACGATAAAGTAAGTGTTGTACTTCTTGTAACACCGTCTGTACCGCGTACAAGTATGGCTAAAGTTGTATTATTGACTAACTGGAATGACATAGTTGCGTTAGCTGTTAAACTTGGAGCCGCACTATTAAGTTCAGCTACTAAGTTACCAGTAATGTTAACTTGTCCAGTAGTTTCTGATACGGAAACTACTGAGTTACCAGGACTATTAGAAATAGCTGTTACACTTGTTGTTGTAGTAATTTCACGAACATCAATTGTATCGCCAACTTCTGGAGCTTCAGTAAATGTCAATACGCAAGTTGGGTAAACACCACTTACAGAGTATGCTGTAGTTGGAATCTGTACCACACCGTTGATAGTAACGATACAACTATCAGTAGTTTGACTTGATCCTAATGTAAACGCTACAGTAGTACCGTCACCATTGAACTGTTCATTCTGAATAACTGTGTATGAACTACCACCAACTGCTACCCAAGCAGCACCGTTCCAGATTTCACATTGTGAAACTGTACTGTTATAACGCAACATACCTGTTGCTGGTGTAACTGGGCGCTGTGCTGTATTACCAACTGGTAACAACATAGAGTCAGTAGCGTTAATTGCTAATGTAGCGCCTGCTGTTTCTGTTGTATTAGCACCAAGACTTACAGAACTTGTTGTAGTATCAACTAATAATGTAGTACCAGATACAATATTACCACTAGCACTTACTGGGCCAGTAAAGTTTGTACCGCCATCATAGAATGTAGCAACTTGAGTTGAGCTGGCACCAATAGCAATTACTAAGTTACCGTTTGGACTAGCAACATTAGCATATGAACCGCCATTACTAATCTTTGTAGAACTTACGTTAGCAGCGTTAATGTTACTAATGTATGCGCCATCACCAATAAAGTAATTTGCTGTTTGGATGTTGCCAGTAGCACTAACAACTCCAGTAGTAAACACTCCGCCGTTAATTGTAGTGTTAGTAGTTACTAAGTTTTGAGCGTACACATTGCCACTTGCTGTTAATGTTACAGCAGAAACAATGTTAGCACCAGTAATATTACCTTGTGAGCCACTTGTTGTAAAGTTAGCCGCTGTAATATTGCCAGTAGCTGTTAAGTTGGTACCATCTACAGTAATGCCAGATGCGCCAGTTAATAAACCATTGCCGCTTACATTACCAAATACTATTTGACCTGCGCCAACATTTACATCGTAGATGTTAGGAGCAACAACACCAGTAGCACTGATATTACCGCCTGTACCGTAGATAGATAAGTTAGTGCCATCAAATGTAAAGTTACTATTACCGTCTAACAATCCGTTACCGCTAGCATCAGCAAAAACAACTTGACTTGAACCAAGATCGAAATCATAAATGTTTTGAGCAACAACACCAGTAGCACTTAAATTACCACCTGTACTATAGATAGATAAATTAGTACCATCGAATGTGAAATCACTATTACCTTCTAACAATCCGTTTCCAGTTGTGTCACCAAAAACAATTTGGTTAGACCCAACATTAGTATCGTATAAGTTAGTAGCAACAACACCAGTAGCACTAATATTACCGCCAGTACCTTGGATAGATAAGTTAACACCATCAAATGTGAAGTTATTATTAGAACTAATTAATCCGTTGCCAGAACTATTACCGTATGTTACTTGACTTGCGCCAACATTAGTGTCATAGAAATTAGCTGACGTAATGTTTCCGCCAGTAATATTACCTGCTGTACTTACAGCAGTAGTAGCAAAGAAGTTATTAGCTACTACAGTATTAGATACATTAACACTATCTTGAATATTGCCAGTTACAGAAATATTGATAGTTGTAATATTAGCAGATAAAACATTACCAGTAATACTTGCTGTAGCTACAGTAATAATGTCGCCAGTTAAACTACCTGTAACACTTAAACTATTACCAGTAGCATCACCAATGTTTGGTGTTGTTAATGTAGCATTAGCTGGAATGTAAAGTTGATTAGAACCGTTTACACCAACTGTAACACCGTCATATAAGGCATTAATTGTACTGCCAGTTACACTAATAGCATTGCCGCCTGTATAGACGCCAGCTTGCGAGAACTGACTGAAAATATACAATGTTGTGCCAACAACAATTGGATCTCCAGGACTTGTTGGGGTATTTGTACTTGCCCAACCACTTGAACTGTTTACTGTTCCTGCTGGTGAAGTGATAAATGTGTAAGCACTATACATTTGTGCCGGAACATCGTCGTCTGTAGCACGAGTTAATACCAATGCTGTACCAACTGTACCTGCTGTTGTTACAGTATAGATACCGTTATAAGCAGCAGAAGGTGTTGTTCCGTCAGTTGGAGCTACTAATGGCTCATCTTTAATAAGAACACGCAATCCAGCTGTAAGTTCTACACTATCAATAGTAACAACTCCAGGAGTATTAAATGTAATTGTTGCGCCTACGCCAGCTGTGCCGTTATTATATGTGTATGACTGTCCAGTTGTTGTAGCAATGTTTCCTGTTGTAGCAACATTACTAGATGCTTTTAATTGTAATCCGTTAGCAATACCGTCAACATACTCTTTGTTAGCTAAGTCGGTAGGATTAACTGGAACTGGTACATTAGTAATCCAAGTATTACCAGCATTAATATTGCCGGTTACGCTGAATTGTAATCCGCCGTATGTACTTGTAATGATTAATGTGTTGCCAGATAACGCATTACCAATAAATGATTGATTTGTAACAATGTTACCAGTAGCACTAACACTTGAGTTAGCAAATACATTGTTAGCATAAACATTGCCGCCGGCAATTACATCAGCAACAGAAGTTACATTGCCTCCAATAACATTACCTACAGCACTTACTAAACCTACTGTTGATACATTACCAACTGTAGCTGTACCAGTAACACTGATTAAACCAGGAGTTGTAAAATTACCTGCGTTAACATTACCTGATACATTTAAATCATTGATTACATTGCCGCTTAAACTTAAATTAGCACCGTTTAATGCGTTTTGAGCAACTACATTACCTAAACCACTAACGTCATTTGTAGCAACAACATACTGAGCAGTAACTTTACTAGATACATTTAAATCGCTAGTTACATTACCACTTAAACTTAAATTAGCACCATTTAATGCGTTTTGAGCATTAACATTGCCTTGAGCACTTACATCAGTAATAGCAAAAATATTTTGTCCAGTAACACTACTAGATACATTTAATGCGCTAATTACGTTGCCACTTAAACTTAATGATTGAGTGTTTACTGCGTTTGAAGCATTTACGTTGCCGCCTGCGCTAATATCTGTAACTGCATTGATATAATTTCCAGTTACATTTCCACCTGCGCTAACATTGGTTGTAACATTAACATTATTAGAATTTACATTGCCGCCGGCGCTAACATCGGTAGCAGCATAAACTGTACCGCTTGCTGTTAATGTAATTCCAGAAATTACATTAGCACCAGTAATATTGCCTTGTGAGCCTGTTGTTGTAAAGTTAGCACCATAAACATTTCCGCCTGCGCTAACATCTGTTGTAGTACCAACAGCACTAGCATAAACAGTTCCTTGGGCACTTACATCTAACGCAAAATTAACACCTTGATCGTAAAATGTAGCTACTATATCAGAACTTGCGCCAACAGCAATTTCTAAATTGCCATTTGGACTAGCAATATTTGCGTATGTGCCGCCATTACTAATTTTTGTAGAACTTACGTTAGCAGCATTAATGTTACTAATTAATCCACCGTCGCCAATAAAATAACTGCCAGAGCCAACTGTAATATTGCCTACTGAACTTACATAACCAAGAGATTCTACATTGCCAGCAACAAGTGTGCCAGTTACACTTAAATTACCAATTACATTGCCTGTGAAAGAAATATTAGCAGCGTTTAAGTTGCCAGTAATTGTAGCGTTACCTGTAATAAAGTCAGCATAACTTAATACATTAATTGTTGTATTATCGCCTGCACCAGAATTTGTATAAGCAGTGATAAATGCTGTATTACTTTCTTGCCAAACTAAAGCTATATTATTTGATGTTCCACGCTGTCCGATATATCCAATATCTACAGCAGGACTGCCTGTTTGTGTACTTGCTAAAAGCAATAATGGATCTTCAATTGTTACATTAGTAGTATCAATTGCGGTAACATTACCTGTTACAGACAAATTACCTGTAATAGTAAGGTCTGATCCATATGTTAAGTTGTTAGCCAACAATGTTGACGTAACGGAATACGGTTGCACTTTGGTATTTGCGTTAATACCAAACTGAGTATTACCACTGACAGCGTCAGTGATTTGATTATTATTAATTCTGGTTAAATTTCCGGCCACAGTAAACTCCTTGTTATGAAGTATTTACCGTGACTGGGGATTTTTGGTTATATGCGCTTATAATTTCAAAATTATAAGCGACCAACTACTACTTCAATGACCCCGGTTTCGCCGCTAAAATCTTCTAACGACTTACCAATAACAGCACCAAGTTGTGGATTGTCTTCAGCACGAGCTGTGCCGTCACCATTGGAAACTAGCATATCGCCCTTACGAACAATACCTGTTACTCTAGTTGGGACACGGCCTGTTAATGCTACAGCTACTATATTAGCACCTGCTAATTCACTGTTCATTAAGTATGCTGGATTTGTAGAAACAATGCCAGCAATTCTGCGGTCAGCGTCTACTGAGCTAGCGGTAACTTCCAATTCTCCACCAAAACTTACTACTGTTCCAGGAGCATAATCTGCGTCAGCTAAGTATAGTTCGGCAACGTCAGCGTATTGTGCTGTAGTAGCTTTACCGCTGAATACTGTTCCGTAAACAGATCCGCTAGCTGATAAAGTAGCTGCCGATACTGTTCCACTTACGTTTAAACTTGTTAATGTGCCAACGCTAGTAATATTACCTTGTGCATTACCTGTTACTGTGCCAGCTATTGTAGCACTTGCTACAGTACCAGTTACGTTAGCACCAGTAATACTTGATAATGTTGCTCCGTTACCAATATGGTAAGAACCAGTAATATTACCAGTAGCACTAATAAATCCACCAGTTAATAAATTACCAGTTTGTGTGTTACCAGTTACACTTAAATTGCCTAAAGTACCAATACCTGTAGCAACAACACCTGTTAATAATGATCCGTTACCGCTGTAGTAACTTGCTGTAACATTTCCGCTTACACTTAAACTTGATAAAATGCCAACGGCTGTAATATTACTTTGAACATTGTTTGTAACATTACCTGCTACGGTTGCTGTAGTAGCATTGGATACTGTTCCAGTAACATTGGCACCAGTAATTGAACTTAATAATGATCCGTTGCCAATATGATAATTGCCAGTTATATTTCCTGATGTTGAAATACTGCCGTTAATTATTGTGCTAGGAGTATAAAGAGTTCCAGTAACACTAACATTTCCACTAGAAATGTTTCCACTAACAGTCATAGCATTTGAAGCAGAATTAAATGTAAATCCTGTACTTGCTCCAGCATTGCCATTATTATTATAAATTACTTGTGTATTAGCGCCTGGTACTGTTAAGTTACCAGAAATATTACCAGCAAATGTTCCTAAGAAATATCCATTTGTAGTAATGTTGCCAGTAGCACTAACTTGGCCTGCTGTTAATAAATTGCCAGAATTTGTATTACCACTTACGCTTAAACTTGTTAATACACCAACACTAGTAATATTTGATTGAGCATTGGCGGTAACAGTTCCAGCAGATATTGCGTATGTAGCATTAGCTACAGTACCAACAATATTTCCTGCGGTAATAGCACTTAAAGTAGAACCATTGCCAATTATATAGTTACCAGTTACATTGCCAACTGTTGAAACATTAGCACCAACTACTGTATTTGCGGAAGTTATTGTGCCAGCTACACTTAAAGATCCAGCAGTTAAAATGTTGCCACCAGTAATATTACCTGTAACAACCATAGCATTTGAAGCAGAGTTGAATGTAAATCCGGCTGCCGCTCCTGCGTTACCCTGGTTGTTATAAATTACTTGTGTATTTGAGCCAGGTACGGTTAGGTTGCCAACTACATTGCCTTGGAAATTACCAATAAAATAACCAGCAGTTACAATGTTGCCAGTAGCACTTACTTGACCTGCTGTTAATAAATTACCAGGTACGGAATTTCCGCTTACACTTAAACTTGTCAATACACCAACACTAGTAATATTTGGCTGAGCGTTAGTAGTTACTGTGGCTGCCAATGTAGCACTTGGTACTACACCGGTTACATTAGCGCCTGTAATATTACTTAAAGTATTACCTGAACCAATAAATTGACTAGCTGAAATATTGCCAGATACACTAACTGTGTTGCCAGTATAATTTGTGGCATTTACATTACCATGTACAGCATTTCCAGTTGAGCTAATTAATCCAGCGGTTAATATATTACCACCAGTTACATTACCACTAACAACCATGGCATTTGAAGCGGCATTAAATGTAAATCCTGTGCTTGCTCCAGCGTTACCGTTGTTGTTATAAATTACTTGTGTATTAGCACCTGGTACTGTTAAGTTACCAGAAATATTGCCAGCAAATGTTCCTAAGAAATAACCGCTAGTAGTAATATTACCTGTAGCAGATAAAATTCCTGCTGTTAATAAATTACCAGAATTTGTATTACCGCTTACAGTAAGACTAGCTAAAGTACCAACACTAGTAATATTTGGTTGTGCGTTAGTTGTTACTGTAAGAGCTGTGCCAGCATTTACCGCATAAGTTGCGTTAGCTACTACACCAGTTACATTAGCACCTGTGATTGATGTTAACTGTGAACCATTACCAATAATGTTGCCAGCGGCACTAATATATCCGCCTGTTAAGAAATTACTACCTGTAATTGTACCAGTTGATATTAATGAATTTGAACTTGAATCAAAAGTAAGTCCAGCACTGGCACCAGCGTTACCGTTATTGTTATAAATTACTTGTGTGTTAGATCCAGGTACTGTTAAGTTGCCAGAAATGTTACCTTGGAAATTACCAATAAAGTATCCAGGTGTATAAATGTTTCCAGCCGCACTTACCATGCCAGGAGTTAATAAATTACCTGGAGTTGAGTTGCCACTTACACTTAAACTTGTTAATACACCAACACTAGTAATATTAGGTTGTGCATTAGTTGTAACAGTAGCTGATGTACCAGCTGTTGTTGCGTAGGTAGCATTTGCTACAGAGCCAGTTACATTAGCACCCGTAATGTTTGATAATGTTGCGCCGTTACCAATAATATTTCCAGCGGCACTAATATTTCCTGAAGATAATAAGTTACTTCCAGTAATTGCTCCTGTAACAACCATAGCATTTGAAGCAGAGTTGAATGTAAATCCAGCACTAGCGCCAGCATTACCATTGTTGTTATAAATTACTTGTGTGTTAGATCCTGGTACCGTTAAGTTACCAGAAATATTACCAGCAAAAGTACCAATGAAGTAACCACTAGTTTGAATATTACCAATAGCTGATACTGTGCCAGTTGTTGTTACATTGCCAGCTGAAGCATTTCCTGCTACGCTTAAACTTGTTAATACACCAACACTTGTAATGTTAGACTGAGCGTTAGTAGTAACAGTAGCCGCGGTTGTCGCACTTATTGCGTTAGTGGCGTTGTTTACATATCCAGTTACATTAGCACCTGTAATGTTTGATAATGTTGCGCCATTACCAATATAATGTGAGCCAATAATATTGCCGGTAGCACTAACAAATCCATTAGTTAAGAAATTACTTCCAGTGATTGTGCCAGTAGATACTAAAGAATTTGAAGCATAATCAAAAGTAAGTCCAGCAGAAGCGTTTGCCGCTCCGTCATTATTATAAATTACTTGCGTATTAGCGCCCGGTACTGTTAAGTTGCCAGAAATATTACCAATTAAATTACCAATAAAATATGGAGCAGTTACATTACCTGAAGTTGAAATATTGCCGTCAATTATAGTATTACTTGTACTAATAATACCGTTTGAGAAAATATTTCCTGTGCTAGAAATACTAGAAATGTTTAAATTGTTGCCAGTGATATTACCAGCGGCACTTACAAAACCAGCAGTAGAAATATTACCCGCTGTTAAAGTATTAGCTACAGCAAAATTTCCTGATGGATTACTAGTAATTAAAGCATTGCCTTGGAAATATAAATTGCCGCCGCTACTACTTAATTGTGATCCATCGATATAAATGGAGTTACCACTTACATATAATTCTGCCCAAGGTGCTGTTGGACTACCTAAACTATAAGTATTACCTGTTGATGGAATAACATTGCCAGCTAATCCTGTATTCAACAAATTAATAACATTAGCATCATTATAACTTGGAGCAATACCTGTTAAGAAAGCTCCGTTACCTAAAATATAACTTCCAGTAATATTTCCAGTTGTTGATATAATGCCATTACTTAAAATATTAGAGTTACTATTGATGTTACCGTTAACAGAAATGCCGCCGCTTACTGCTAAACCTGATAATACACCAACACTAGTAATATTAGGTTGAGCATTTGCTGTAACTGTGTTAGCTGTATTAGCAGTATTAGCTGATGCCACTGATCCAATTACATTTGAGCCATTTACACTAAAAGCAAAATCTGCTACATTAGCACTTTGAACCGTTCCAGTTACATTGGCTCCGTTAATATTAGCTAAGTTGCTACCGTCGCCAACAAAATAATTAGAAACTGTATCGCCTGCTACACTTAAACTCGTTAATGTACCAACACTAGTGATATTAGGTTGATTAGCTGTATTAATAATTCCGTCTATATTAGATGCTGTAATGGTTCCAGTTACACTTACATTGGCGCCAATATAAGAAGTACTACTATTGCCAACATTTACAGCATTGATATTTGTAGTATTAACAGTTGAAGCGATTACATTACTACCATTGATATTACCATTAACATTTAATGATGTCAATGTTCCAAGGCCAGTAATATTAGACTGGGTGCCTGATGTTAAATTACCAGATAAATTAGTTGCGCTAATATTATTACCAATAATGTTGCCAGCAGCACTAATTGCTCCAGCAGTTAAAATGTTTGCGCCAGTAATATTTCCAGAAGATGTTAACGCATTTGAATTTGCGTTGAAAGTAAATCCAGCACTAGCAGCAAGATTACCGTTACTGTTATAAATGACTTGTGTGTTTAATCCAGGAGCTACAATGTTAGCTACAATATTACCAGCAAAAGTACCAATGAAGTATCCATCGGTTGTAATATTTCCAGTAGTGCTTACAGCTCCGTTAATACCAACAGCATTAGCTGTCATTGTGGCAAATGTAATATTGGCCGTAGTGAATAATATATTGCCATCTGCGCCAACGCTAACAGATGAATTTCCAGTAGAGTTAGTTATTGCTGATACAGTTGTTGTATAAGCAATAAAACGAATGTCAATCAAATCTTGCGTTAACGGAATTTGTGTAAATGTTATTGAATTTCCAGTTACAGTATATGATACTTCTGGCGCTTGTGTTACACCATTAATAGATACTATAATACTTGCGCTAGTAGTTGATTGTGTTAATGTATAAGTGTCTGATACACCATCTGGTGTAATTTGTTGGTCAGTAATTGTGCCAGGAGTAATTGAATTACCACTATTAACCCACGCTGAGCCGTCCCAAGTTTCAATAGAATCTGTAATAGTATTAAATCTAGTTGTGCCTAAAATAGCATTACTTGGTCTTTGTGCTGTATTGCCGCTAGGGATAACTACGCCAGATGTGCCACCAATAGCTATTAAATTTCCGTTAGCATCAATAGACGAAATAGTAGAATCAACAATATTAATACTACCAATGTTAGTATTGCTAGGTAAATTTGTTACACCTGTTAATCCATTATATTTGTAACCAGTAATATAAACAACATTTCCAGTTGTTAATACATTAGGAATAGTTTGGCCAATAAAATATAATAAACCTGCTTGATAGTCAAAGAAAAATTCGCCTGGATACGAGCCACCTTCGCCATCACCAGAAATAAAAGTTACATTAGCACCGGTTAAATTTCCAATATTTGCTGGACCAACATAAGCGTTAACAGTATAATCACTACCAAATTCAGGTGGGATCCATTCAGGTATAGTTGTTAACCATGTTGGATAAATTAATTGCCCTTGACTATTTAAAATTGGCACTGATGTTGTATCAGGTACGCATTGAATAGGATTTGAATTTCCATACTGTAAAGAAATATTTGCTACATTAGCTGCAACCGTTGGGATTTGATTAGCTTGGGTCCATAAGGTATCACCCCGATTAAGTTCTGGTGATAGAATGGACTCGTTAGAAGGACTTTTGTTTGTTGCTGTATCTGTAGTTGATACACCATAAAGTTTCTTAACGAGTAAGTCAACGTATTGTGCTTGTGATATTGTCATTAATTGCTCGCCGTTTGTAATGATAAAGCTGTAACGCTTTGTCCTGATGTAAGTCTAATGCGTACATAAATTTCGTTTGTGCTAGTTGAAGAACTAGAAACAGTTCCAAAGGTACAAGTGTATCTGCCGTTAATAGCTGTATTGATTGGAAGTACTCCGCCTACACTACAACCATCAGAACCGTTACCGCCATTAGCTGTAATAGCGCCAGGACGACCTGCGCCACCATACGGTAAGCTCATATTCAACCAACCATTTAAATCTGAAGTTGGGCCAATGCCAGAAATATTAGTATCGAATACACTTCCTGGAAGTGCTACCCACACTCCGCCAACTGTTCCAGCAATCTGAATATCAAATTTACTTGCCGCCGAGCGCACAAATTTAAATGTAAAGTATTGTGCGGATCCTTGACCAGTTAAGTTTGGACCTACTGGCAAGTATGCTCCGCCAGAATAATTAGTTTGATTAAATGTTAATAAACCTTGACTACTGGAACCAACTACTGTAGCATCATAAGTGTACAGTGGGCCAGTTTGACTATTAAACTGTGCTTCGTTTCCTGTATATACAGGAGTATTTCCTGTACCAGGATTAACAATACGGTATCCGTTACCAGAACCAGACCCTATAGTTGATCCAATAACAATATTAGATTCATCAATAGCTGTGCCGGTGCCTGTTTTATAAAGTACAATGCCTGTTGGGTTAAATGTATGTGTAGTCGCGTTGTAACTATTTGTTACGGTTACACTTGGGCCAGCATTACTACTACCAAATCCATTTACAATACCAGCAGTAGTAGATACTGTAGCATTACCTGAACCAACATATAAATTTTGTGCTAATGGAACTGTTACGTTTGCTGCCGCATAGCTTACTGTTGCTGGCGCTAAAAATGCTCCGCCAGCAGTTGTAGTATTTGTAAGTAAATTTCCATTATTAGGATACATATTACCTGACAAATTATTAACATTAAATCCAATAACAAAATTAGTTCCTGAATTATAATGAGGAATTGTACTAGAATAAGTTATGCTAGGTGTAGCACAAGCAGTAAATGTATTAGAAGAAAACACAGGAGCAGATGCGGTACTAGCATCATAATACCAAACTGCTGTGTTAGTATTGCTTGTTTGTGTGTCTGAAATATAAACTTCATTCCAACCAGATGGTACATTTCCTGTAGCTTGCGCTGAAAATACATACCAAAAAGTTGCTAAAATAGAACTATTAGCATAGTGATAATCTTCGTTATTAGTAATAACTAAATTGCCGTGTGTACCATTTCCTGTTGGGGTAGCATTATTGTTAAATGTAACGGTGCCAGCTGCTGTACTATCTACATAAACTGTTACTGTACCTGCGTCACCTGGACCAGCATTAGCGATTGTATTAGTAGTATATGTAGGTGTACGAACAGCACTTACTAAAGTGCCAGCCGGTACTGCCTTATTGCCAGTAGTTGTATTGTTAGGTTGCGTAAATCCTGAACACATTCTTGCCGCAGTAGTAGCATTAGTAATTGCTAATGTTGTATTAGCAGGAAATGCTGGTGGTTGCGGTGGAACCAATTTACCTAAAATTAAGTTTAATTCGGCAATACCATTAGTTACGCTAGTATTTGATTGTAGTACTACGGCATTACTAATAAATGCTCCTGTAGTATTTGATCCTAACTGTATTCCTGTTGCTCCGCCATAAGTGTTAGCAATAGTTAATATGCCATTGCCCGAAGGTATAACATTAATATTGCCGCCAGGTGTATATGATGTAAGATTGTCTACATAAATTGTTTGTGTAGATACATTAGCATTAATTGTGTTAGTCCAAACACGAGTATTGTCTGGACCAATTGTTAAAATATTTCCTTGACCACTTGTACCTAAGTTAGGTTCAGCTTCGCCTAACGCTAAAAATTGATATCGTGATTCACTAAGCTCATCATAAGGAACTGTTGGAGCACGGCCGCTAAGAAGTTTAGTGTGGTTAATTGGCATATTATGAACCGGTTACCAGTGTTTCCAAATAACTTAAAACTAACTGTCCACTAGTGTTATCACTAGATTTAAATTGTAATACGTCGCCCACATTTAAAATTAATCGTCCGGTTAAAACACTAATAGCATCATTTACCGGAACTTGTGCCGCGTTAATAAGAGAAAACGCATTGCCAGATCTTAATACATCAGCAGAAACTTCAATAGTAGCGTTGCCATTATTACTAACTTGTGCCATCAATACAACAGTAGCATACCCAGTAGGTGGTGTATATACATTGGCTGTAGTTGTAGTTACATTTGCTAATGTTGTTCTAAAATTATTTAATGCGCCTGGCATGATCTTTTCCTTGTTATTTCTTTATTAATCTGAACCTAATGCTAGAATGAACGGAGTCATTTCAGCAAATAAACTTTCGTAAAAGTCGTTACCAGTAATTGTTCCTGTGGCTTGATTAATAGTAAAACCTTTACCAACTTTAAAGTTACCTTTTTGATCTGTACTAGTAAATGTTATAACTCCGCCACCAATTTCAATTACTTCATTTTCTTCTTTTGGAATGCCACCGTACTGCGGTAATGCGGCATAGGTAGTGCCAGCTCCAACATATTCAAATGTATGAGCACTAGCAATAATAGCACTACGAGTATAAAATGATAATGTAGTTCCAGCTGGTAATGTATTTGTGTATACTTGTTGTATTGATACACTCCATGTTAACGCATCGATAGGAGCAATAGTATCAATAGTATAATAATTGTCATCGCCTGGTATAGACATAACTGTATTAACAAATGGTTGACCATTTGATAAATTATTAACTATAAAAATACCAGAGGTACTATTGCCTACAGTAGTTCCTGTAGTTTGTAAACTACCAACGCCGTTGGCAATTAATCCGTAAGTACCTATACCGCAGTCGCAAGCATTAAGTGTAATAAATGCTCCAGAGTTAACTTCGACTCCGATACCACAATAAAGTGTATAAATGTTAACCGCTTGACTATATCCATCATTCGAAAGTGATAAGCCAGTACCATTTTGATTAAGGATTGTAATAAATCCTAAAATCATTGCCTTAGTACTGTAAGCATCAACTAAACTGCCATCAATACTAACACATAATCCACCAAATACATTATATGTAAATGTTAGTCCGTCGGTTGTTCCAGCAGTTGTTGTAATAGCTGGGCCGCCTGGAGTTGCTGATAAGGTAACAGTTTCGCCTGGTGTTGATGCTATTACATGATAAACAGTATTAGAAATGTAACCAGTAATAGTAGCAGTACCTGATAATATTCCAGTAACTAAAACTTCGTCGCCCACAGATGGCCAAGCGCCTGTTTGAGCAAACGGTGCGCTAAATTGTCCAGTAGTAGATGTAGCGGTTGTAATATATAAAAACGGCATTGTTGTATATGAACTAACATTTTGTATATAAGGGGAGTTATAAACCGAGCCATATGTAGAACAAGTAAGCCCATTAGGATTATAACTAAATGCTGTACTTGTATACCCTTGTACAGTAATACCCCAAACATAACAACCGTTTGTCATGTAAAATAAATCTTGTGTTGGATCAGCAGGCTGAATATACACACTACGAATATTATCGCCCATTAAGGATACATTAGGTGTAATAGTTAACGGACAATTTTCAGTATAAGTTCCAGGAGCAACATGAACTGCGACCCCACCTACATTACCTGTTGCTTCCCAAGCAGCATTTAGCGCCGCTTCAATAGTTAAAAACGGTTCTGTAAATGATCCAGTGTTACTATCATTGCCATTGGTAGCAACATAAATTATGTTGTCACTTGAATTGATACTAACATTGCCAAAGAAATTTTGTGCTGTTACATTTCCAGTAACACTAACATTAGTACTAATAGCAATATTGCCACTAGGTGTATGTGGAGCAATAGCATTAGTGCTTAGTGTACCATTAACATCTAATGTTGATTGAGGTGTTGCTGTGTTGATACCAACTTGTGTATTAGCAACATCTAAAAAAAGTGTAGGAGTACTATTTGCGTTATTAATAAAGGCTAGACTATTGCCATCTCTTTCAAGATTAGCTTGTAGCATTTGTCCTGGTATTTTATTAATTGACATTTATTATTCCTGGTAATTTAATATTTAGTTAAGCTGTATGTATGATGTTTATTGAAGCATTAATTGGCGGCGCACTTGTAAATGTAATAGTTGTGCCAGACACCGTGTATGCTGATATACCACCGCCTTGTACATTCGGTGCTTGATAAATTGATCCAACAAATACAATAACCTGTGAAGCATCGGAAACTGATTGCCCCATTGTAAAGGCTGTTTGTGTTCCATTGCCGACTAAATTGTCAATAGTGTATGTAACTGCGCCAGAATTGATACTTGCCCACACTGAACCAGTCCAATATTCTATGCCAGGTAAATCAAGATTGTATCTAAAGGCGCCTACTAATGGATCGTTAGGTCGATTGGCTGTATCACCTACAGGCATTACTGTAGCAGTACTTCCAGATATCAAAAGACGATTTTTGTAAAAATTAGGCATTAAAGTGTAGTAAATGAAGTTATAGCGGTTACTGTATTAGCTGAGGTATTAGCACAAATAGTATCACCTGGACCTAATAATAATTTTTCTGCAAACATATACAGTTGAGCAGTTTCTGTGGAAGTAATTAATACATTTGCTAACGCAATGTTTGTAGTATCAGGCGTATACCCGTTTGGAACTACATACAAATTAGTAGTAACTGAACTTGGTCCCCAGTTACACATTGTTAGCGAAGTAATGGCTGTATTACCTACACTCGTGTAAATCGCATTCGCTGTATCTGTAAGTGTGGCTAATGCTATTGTCATAATTAATCCTTAAAATATAATTCCGTAAATGATTGCGTTTCTTTTACTAACTAATTCGTCTTGATATGACGAAGATGTAAAATATAATCCTGTACCGCCGCCTTCAGAAACATTACTGTAAAGTACCACTGCGTTTGCTACATTGCCAGGTATTGTTCCAATATTTCCAAATGCTTGAGATCCGTTAAGTGTTAGTTGGCTGTTAGCAATGTCATATTTAAGATTAGCAACGGCGCCAAAGGCTCCATTGTTATTAAATTGTACTTCTTGATCGTCGCCCGCTGGTGTTGATCCAATATTAGCATAGGCTTGTATTGGAGCTCCTGTAGATGTTACACTAGCACTTGTTTGCCAAGCGTTAACAAATGTGTCAAAACGCAAACCAGCAAAAGTATTAGGACCTGTTTGTCCTAGCAAACCCATGTCAAAAATAGTACCAACATTATTTGCTGCCGCTGTAAAGAATGCTGCTTCAGTTGTTGCTGGGACTACGTATGTAACATTGCCGTTAAAGGTAACATCTTGCTCAAATGCTGTTATGGCGTTTACCGTAAAATATCCGTTACCATTATTACAGGTTAGTGTATAATCAGAATTTATATTTTTATACGAAGCCATTAGAAAAGATCCTTTTGATTATTTATGTGATTTTGCAAATGCTAAACTCATAAAAAATCCCCCATAAAACTGGGGGATTAAAGTACTACTGATTGCTTTATCTGCGTTGGATTCAGCTGTTATTATGAAGTATAGCTACTTACTTCAGCCAAATCTAATAAGCCAGTACCGTTGGTCCATGTTGCAGCATCGGCACCCGACTTAGCAGTTGTTACGTCACTTGTAAAGAAGTTAACCGCATAACGATTTGGAGGAGTTGCGTCATCCCAAATGTATTTGTTAGTTAAACGACTAGCAAGAATAGTAGTTGTACCAGCGTCTGGTGTAAATGACATATTCATTTGACCAGCTACTAAAGAGCCAGTTGCTACATTAGACAAGTAAGCCGGAACTACTTCGCTAGCTAAACCTGTACCTGCGCCTACTTGAGTAGCAGTGAATACATCACCAACTGCCGGAGTAGGACCAGCACCAATAGCTGTCCAGTTTGTAGTGCCTAATGTGTTGATAATATAAGAATTACCAGGAATAATAGCTGTTACTGCCACTGTAGCTTGTGCCGCTACTAGATACTTGTATTGACCTTTTTGGGTAATAATGTAAGCTGCTTCGCCGGCTGCTGCGATTGGGAAGTAAGCATTTACAGCTACTACAGGGAATGTTGCTGTAGCAACACCACCATCATACCCGCCGCCAGTTACACCCAAATATTCAGCACCTGTCATACCAGATGGAATAACTTGTGTGCTTGGATCTAAGTTTTGAAACTGTGGGAAACCTTGATCAACAGGAACAGGATTTGCTACTATTGATGTAATAATACCTGAACCAGGTGATAATTTTTGAATTTTAAGTGGACGACCCATGTGTTTTCTCCTTAAAGAAGTCCGATGCGGGTTCTAGCCGCTACGCTGTGGGTTTTAATCTCAGCATAAAGAGCGGAATTGCTCTATGTCAAGTATTTATAGAATAGCCTGTTTTTTAAAGTAGGTGTTTAACTTATAGTAAATATTGCTCATGACTCCAGACGAACTTTTAGCCCACGGCAACCATTATCGCTCAATTTCTGAGCCTGAAAAAGCCCTTGCTTGTTATGCCCAAGCATTTGTACAAAATCCTAATATGGGATCCGCATATAATAATTACGGAAATGTAGTTAGAGAAATGGGGTTCCCAGAACGGGCTTATGGGTTTTTACAAAATGCCATAGCTATTAATGAAAATGATTCTGTAGCTCAATTTAATCTTGCTGTGGCTTATTTGTTGGCTGGCGATTTAAAGCGTGGTTGGAAGCAATATGAAAAGCGTTGGCAGTTTGAGCACTTAGACGGCAAACTTCCCCAATTAAGCCAACCTCGTTGGGAGGGTCAAGATTTAGCTGGTAAAACTATACTGATAACAGGCGAACAAGGGCATGGAGATAATATTCAATTTTCTCGGTTCGCTGAACGATTAGTTATAGCTGGCGCAGATGTGTACATTTGTGTTGACAATAATTTAAAACCATTATTGCAAAATTCATTTTTGATGCCGGTTAGAATATTAGGTCCAGAAGATTTACTTCCTGAATTTGATTACTGGACACCAATCATGAGTATTCCGGGATACTTAGATATCACTTATGAAAATTTACCACATAATCTACAGTATCTAACTCCTAGTAAAGATGCTATTAAAGTATGGGCAGATAGATTAGGATTAAAATCAAAATTGCGTGTAGGATTTGCTTGGTCTGGTCGCAGAGATAGTTGGATCAATCAACATAAAGCTGTACCTTTTGAAAAAATGTTTGAATTAATTAAGCGTAATCCTGAATATGAATGGATTAACTTACAAACTGATTGTTCTTCCGAAGAAGAACAGCAATTAATTGACCAAGGTGTAAAAGCATATCCGGGGTCAATACAAAATTGGAACGATACTGCTGGATTAATTATGAATCTTGATGTAGTAATTGCTGTAGATACTGCCGTAGGACATTTGGCAGGAGCATTGGGCCGACCATTTTGGCTACCACTAAATCAATTTGGACAAGATTGGCGTTGGTTATTAAAGCGTGAAGACAGTCCTTGGTATCCTTCCTGTCGTATTTTTAGACAACCTAGCATTGGTAACTGGGACGAACCATTAGAACGTATACATCAAAATTTAAAATTATTTAAAATTTAATAATTTATCGATTTGTTATAGCAGAGACTGGTGCTTGCGTAGATTGATTAAATCCAACTGCTGCAAATGGCCCGGTTCCGTTAACTGTAACTGAAGTCATAATATAAGTTCCAGTTGATCCGTTCATAAGAGCAGGAGTAGTCCAAGTACTACCATTGGAACTAGTAGCATATACAGCCTCGTTAGATTGGTTATAGCCGACAGCTACAAATAATCCAGCACTATTAACTGCAACACCTGCCATATAAGCTAGTGTTGTTGAACCATTCATAGCAGCAGGAGTAGTCCAAGTACTACCATTAGAACTAGTAGTATATACTGGTGAAGTGCTGTTAAATCCAACTGCTACAAACAATCCAGCACTATTAACTGTTACTGAAGTAGCATAAGCAACTACAGCTGATCCTGTCATATATGCCGGAGCAGTCCAAGTACTACCGTTAGAACTAGTAGCATACGTGGCTACTGAACCGACTGTACCAACAGCTACAAATAATCCAGCACTATTAACAGTAATACTAAAAACTTGCATAGTTACTGGTGTTCCAGACATATATGCCGGAGCAGTCCAAGTACTACCGTTAGAACTAGTAGCATACATGGCGTCACTATTAGTATCCATTCCTACTGCTACAAATAATCCAGCACTATTAACAGTCACAGCAGTCATTCCTCCAGGACTTGGTGCCCCAGACATATATGATGGAGTGGTCCAAGTAATACCGTCGGAACTGGTAGCATACATAGCATTGCTACTATTATCATACCCAACAGCTACAAATAATCCAGCACTATTGACTGTTACAGAATTCATGATAGCGAATGTAGCTGAGCCATTCATTACAGCTGGTGTAGTCCAAGTACTACCATTGGAA
>Ga0316227_1000085_pt1 | contig 144876 bp, 169 predicted proteins | sample TBH18019metaG_FD_206012 | JGI IMG/M metagenome (GOLD analysis project Ga0316227, IMG submission 206012) | Freshwater microbial communities from Trout Bog Lake, Wisconsin, USA - TBH18019 | ecosystem: Environmental > Aquatic > Freshwater > Lake > Hypolimnion/Profundal zone | place: USA... | reverse complement strand
CGGGTCCCGGTCGCGGTGGGCCGCCACCTGCCGGTCGCCCAGGTTGGGGAACGGCATCTTGGAGATGATCTGGAACCGGGCCAGGTCGTCGTCAAAGCTGTAGCCCTCGGTCACGCTGGGGCTGAGGATCACGGTTGGCTCCTTGGCGCGCGCGTGCCGCTGCATGATCTGGGGCCGCTGGGACGCCGTGGTGGCGAAGAGCACCCGGGACGCGTGCTGCGTGCCCATCAGGTACTTGTAAATCTTCTGGCCCAGCTGGTAGCTGTGGCAGTGGATGATGCCTTTGTCGGCGGCGTGCAGTTCCAGGAGAATGTCCGTCAGGCGGCAGAACCCCGGGAAGGAGTGATCCACGCTGTTGCGGCTCATGCTGCCAACAGGCCGGACTTCGACCGGGCGGTTCTCCACGGGAAACGGGCTGTCTACATCCATCCAGGCCACGGTGCGCGGGTCCAGGCCCAGGCTGCGGCAGAAAATCTTCTTGGAGCCGGGGTAGGCGCTCATGTACAGCCGCGCCTTGGCCCGGTTTTGGACCAGCTCCGGGAAGAAGGCGCTGGCGTCGATGGGCTTGGCGGTGCAAGCGCGATGGCTCTCCGGATTGCCTTCCCGGTCGTTGTTTTGCCAGTAGACCCAGTCGCCGGGGTATTCCTGCAAGGATTGGGTTACCACGCGCACGCGGCTGACATGGTTGTCCAGCTGGCTGAATTCCGCCTGGTCCGCCCGCCGGGAAGGACTGTCCGGGGCGTCGTCGGAAGTTTCCAGCTTCTGCATCAGCATCTCCATCCGTGATTCCAGGGCGGCGAGGTAGTCCTTGCTCAGCCACTCGCAAAAATGACCGGCGTCCGGCAGGTCGGGTATTTCGCCCAGCTGAGGTGCCCACTTCTGCATGCTGGGTTCCGTGACGGACAGCTCGACGAAGCTGGTGATCTGGCGCTCCAGGGTGTGGCACTCGTCGCACACCAGGCCCAGGCGCATGGGCAGCTTCTGGGCGTACGTGGCTTCCGTGAAAAAGTACGGGTAATTGGTCACGGCCAGGTCGGCGTTCTGGAACTTGAACTTCGTGACCAAATAGGGGCAGGTGTGAATTTTGCGGCGCTCGCACATTCCTTTGGACTTGATCTTGGAACCCAGCGAGCAGTTGCCGTAAGCGTGGCAGGTGTACTCCGTGGCCGACTTCAGACTCTGGGCCGAGTTGCGGAAGGCTGGCCGGTACCGTGGAAAGTCGCGGTCTAGCTGATCTTGCAGCAGTTTCTGGGTGACCAGATAGTATCCGCCCGAGGCGATGTACTCGCTGCTCGCGCCGCGCATGTAGTAGCAGAAAGCGGCTCCGATGGCGGTTTTGCCGACACCGGTGGGCGCGGCCAGGATGATGTCGTTGTAACCGTCAAAGAGGTGCTGCTCGACGTCGTTCAGGATCGAGACCTGGGTGGGACGCGCATTCTCCATGGGGAAGGCGTCGATCATGCTGGCAAAGGTGGCGGCTGACATGCGTGAATTTAGAACGGTATTCGCCGTCCGTAGTTAGGTCATTATGGCGAGCCAAACGCTCCAGTATCTTAAACTCGACTACCAGAGCCAGAAAGACGCGATGCTACAACGCATTCGCGACCGCTGGCCCCAGCGCTGGAACGATTTCCTGGCCAATAGTTTTGGCATTGTTCTTGTAGACATTGTCGCCTGGGCGCTGGCGACGCTGGCTTTCACCGTCAACCGGGTGGCGGGTGAAAATTTCATCCCGACCATGACGCTGCGGGAGTCCGCCGTTCGCGTGGGCGCGCTGACGGGCTACGAGCTGCGCGGGCCGGTTCCGGCCACCCTCTCCTGCGAAGCCGCCATCAGCACGGCGTTCGACCGCAGCACCGGCCCTGACGTGGTCATCGCCCAGGGCACCTTGATCCGCAGCTCCGACACCAGCGCGCTGCCTTACGAGGTGGTGCAAGACTACACGATCATGCACGGCTACGTCACGCCCCGGACCCTGGTGGCGGTGTTTTCGCCGATCCTGAGCGGCACCAACGTGATCAACACCTTCATGGTGCTGACCAACGGGTCGTCCCTGGCGACGCCGGTGGACTCCACCATCGACCTGTCGGCGTACCTCAGCGTCGGCCAGGACCTGATCCAGATCGGGGTCGACGACACGGTGGAGAGCAACTACTACAATATCACCAACCTGAACGCGGCCCCGGGGGCGGTGTCGGCGTACAGTCAAATTGTCCTGAACACCCCCTGGGCTGGAACCACCGGGCGCTACCAGGTTAATGTATACGAACGTCGGATACAAGTGATTCAGGGACAAACCGTGACGGACCAGTTTGTCGCGCCGATCAACACAACCGGCTACTCGGTCATGCTCAGCCAGACGCCGGTGATTTTCGGCAGCATCCAGGTGACGGTTAACGGCGAGCCGTGGACGCAGGCTCCCACCATTGGAATTTTGAACGACCTGGCGACCGTGTTCCAGGCCAAGACCTATGTCACGGGCGACACTTCCGTGCAATTTGGCGACGGCATCTTCGGCGCGTTGGTGCCGTCCGAGGCGGCCATCAGCGTAACGTACCGGGTGGGTGGCGGCTCCGCCGGAAACATCGGTTTGAACACTATCAGCACCACAATCACCGGGCTGGTGGAAACGATTTCCAGCCCGATCACCGTGCAAGTGACCAACACAACCTCGGTCGGCCAGGGCGGCCAGGACGCTGAGACTTTGAACCAGGCTCGGGTGAACATCCCCTACTACACCCGGACCAACGACCGGGCCGTGACGCTGGACGACTACCAGACCATCGCACAGCAGTACAGCAACGCTCAGTACGGGTCGGTGGCCTACGCGCGGTCGACTGTGCGGACGGAAAACGCGCTCCTGGAGGGCAACATCGTTTCGATCTATGCCTGGACCACCGGCCCGGGCGGCGGCTTGATTCCGCTAGGCGGCCAGCTCAAAGGGGCGGTGCGCGATTACATGCAGACCAAAGCCGTGGGCACGGACTACGTGCAGATGCTGGACGGGACTTCCAGGCCCGTGCCGATCAGCTTGCAGTTCGCCGTGCTGCCCGGCTTCAGCATTTCGGACATCAAGAGCCTGGTGGTCCAGACCATTGCCAGCCAGATCACGGCGTTGCGCCCGGGCGATCCTGTGATTTATTCGGACCTGGTCTCCGCCCTGGTTAACACTGCCGGGGTGGACAACCTGGTGATGGCCACGCCGATCAATAACCTGTACCCCGCAGACGCCACGGAGCTGTTTACGGTGCCCGACGACACGTACGTGTATACGCTGGACACCAGCAGTGCCGGAGCCGTGACGGCGGCGGACGGAGCAGCCAGTCAGTACAGTGTACAGCTACCCATGTATCCGTTGCAGCCGTGGTCGCTGACGCTCATGCTGGGCGTGAACAGTCTGTCCCTGCTGCCCTTCCTGTCGCAGGATTCCAGCGGGCGGGTCCAGGTGCAACAGGCGCGGGTGGTGGGGGCCAACATCAGCACGGACGACAGCTACCCGTCCACGATCAACCTACTGACCGGCCAGGCTACTTTCTACGTGCTGGGTGCGCCGGGCGACCTGACCATGGAGCTGGTGACGGCGGTGGGCTATTCGGCGGAGCGGGTGGTCAACCTGTACATCGGCTACCAGGGCGATCTGTCTCAGGCCGCTCGCCGCCAGATTCGGTCAGCGCTCTTGTCCTGGGGCCAGGGTTTCGGTGTGGGCAGCTCCATCTACGCGGCCCGCGCGACGGGCATTTCAGCCTCGGTGGTCAGCGTCAGCGACATGGTGGCCAGCATTCCCGGCGTGACTTCTGTGAACCGGGTGGCGCTGGATACGCCCGCCAATACCGACAACCTGGTCACGGCGGCTGACTACGAACTGCTGCGCCTCGGGACTGTGGTGCTGAACAATCAACTTGACTGATGAACGCCAAACAAACCGTAGCCGCCCTGCTGGAAGCCGCCAACCCGGATGACATTGATCCGACGCGGGAGGCGGCGCGCTACACGCAGACAATGGCCTTCGACAAAGGCATTGCCGACATAATGCGCGACGCCCGGCAGCTTTATCTCTCGCTGGAAAAGGACGGCACGCTGGCCACGCTGTTGAAAGAGGGAGACTACGACGAAAGTTCAGTCGCCCAGGCGATCATGTGGCGGGCGATTGAACGACGCAGCGCTCCCGGTGCGGCGCGGGCGCTTAAGCGACTCAAGCGCCTTTGTCCCTACAACTTCTGATCGTGGTTGGCCAGGAGGGCGTCACCGCCGCAGTTGGCCAGCAGCTTCCAGCCTGGCAGCGCTTTGAGGATGTCAACCAGGGCGCTGGAATCTTTGTAAAACGTGCCGCTGTCGTACTCCGTCCATAGCAGCTTGGTCTTGGGCAGCATTTTCTGCGCGCCCTCAAAGACCAGGCGTTCCGCCCCTTGGACGTCCATCCAGATGAAGTCGATGTGGTCGAGCTGATGGAGCGCGCAGAAGTCGTCCATGCGCCAACAAGCCACCGGCACTTGAGCCTGCTCCTTGAGCCAGGGCCAGTTTTCCGTCAGCACCGGCGTGAACTCGCTGAGCGAAGAACTGCCGGTGGCTCCGCCCGGTTCCGGCGTAGACAAGTGAAAGGGAACGGTCCCGGTGACGTTGCCGACCGCAGCGGCGGTAAATGTGATGTACTGGTCCAGCCGCTGGCCGGTGATCTTGTTCAGGTTGCGCGGGTCCGGCTCAAACCCGAAGTAGCGCGGCTGGCTGCGGCACATGGACAGCAGCATTTTGGTGTGGTAACCGTCGCACATGCCCAGCTCAAAGATGACCGGATTTTGGATGTTGCTCAGGTGCCCGTGGATCAGCAGATAGGCTTTTTCCAGCGAGTCGTACGCGGGCGCGTCAGTTCCATGTGGAACATTGGCGGAAGCTTCAGGGGTTTCCATATCAACGGGCCATGATCAGGTTTTCCGCGTTGAGGTCGACCAGGCGGAAGTCATAAGGGTTCAGCACGTTGAGCATGTGTTCGACGTTCCGGTCGTGCTCGACACAGACCAGCTTCAACTGCTTCAACAGGGGCCATGGCATGGCGTTGAAGAGGTCGAGGTTGGTGCTTTCCACGTCGATGTTTACAAAATTAAAGTCGTAGCCGTAGGCGTCCAGCAGGGCTTGCAGCGGCATGGTGTAAACACTGAACGGGGTGAAGCGCACGCCGGAGCCGGACTCCCAGCGCTTTACATGGTCCAGGCTGGTGGAGGACACGCCGTCGCCGTTGCTGTCGTACCAGGTGACCAGCTGGCTGGGACCGGCGCTGACGGGTGCGTTGACCAGCGCGATCTTGGAGTTGTGCCGGTGCAGTTCCAGCAGCTTCGGAAACACCACCGGGCTGGCCTCGACGCAAACGCCGCTCCAGCCCTGCTCCACCAGGCGGAGCGTGTTGCTGAAGGTTTTGCCGTCATGCGCGCCGATCTCCAGGAAGCGGCCCACGAAGCCGCTGAAATGCTTGCCGATGACGGCCTCTTCGTTGTTTTGCGAATACATGGTGAGAAGAACAGAACCTTTATTAAAATTTTATGTTGACTACGGGCCGGTCCCGGACTAAGGTCCTGGCATGAACGTAGACAAATTCAAAAAACTGCTGGCCGTGCCCACCTGTTCGGGCCGGGAAGAAGCCATGGTGGCCTACCTGCTGAACCACTTCCAGTCACGGCCTAACGTGCATGCGGTCGCGGACCGGCACAACAACGTGCTGGTCATCAAGGGCATGACCTGCCAGCCATTACCCTGTGTGGCGGCGCATATCGACACCGTGCAACCCATCTGGGCTGAAGGTGTGATTCAGGTCGTTGAAAACGGCAACGTGATTCACGGCAGCATTTACGACGGCATCTCCGCCGGGCTGGGCGCGGACGACAAGACGGGCATCCAGGTCTGCCTGGAGCTGCTGGACCGGTTTGACAACATAGCCTTAGCCCTGTTCAGCGGCGAAGAGGTCGGCATGCAGGGCGCGCAAAAGGCGGACGCGGATTTCTTCAGCAAGATCGGGTACATGATCGAGTTCGACTGCCCCAGCCGCAACATGGTGTCGTATAGCTGCGGCGGCACCCGCTTGTTCGAGGATGACGCACCTTTTATCAGCCAGGCGCTACCGGTGTTGCAAAAGCACGGTTCCGTGCTCTGGCAGAACCATCCGTATACGGACGTCAAGATGGTGCGGCAGCGCTTTCCCATCTCCTGTTTGAACCTGTCGAGCGGTTACTACAACTGGCACATGCCCAACGAGTTCATCAAAATTTCCGAAGTGGAAATGGCGGTGGAACTGGGCGCTGACTTGGTGCGCGAACTAGGCACCAACGCCTACCCGTGTCAGCGGTCGCTGCTGGAAAGCAAACCGGCCCTTGAGATCGGGCCGTTGCACGTGCCCAGCGCCAACGTGCGCATTCAGTCAGCCTGCGCCGCCTCGTAGTCCTTGGAGGCGCGGGACTTGATGTTCCGCCGGTACTTTTGATTTTCCTTCTCGGAATCTTCCGGGTTGTACTCGATGACTTTGTCGATGGTCATGCGCATCAGCTTGGGGTCGACCTTGCCCTCGAAGTGCTGGGAGTCGGGGCCGTGCCGGTTCAAAAAGACGAAGTAGCGGATGCGGTTGTGCAAGTGCTCCTCCGGCGTGGAGCACAGGCCGATGGCAATGTCGACGACACCGGCTTTCTCGAACGATCCCTGGAACGACTTCATGCTCGGCACTTTCTGGTCCACCGTGTCCTTGTTGCACCGGTCGGGCATGATGACGCAACATTCCAGCTCGCAGGCCATGGCTCGCGCCTGAACGTAGATGTCCGCCTGCTGCCGCCAGTCCGGGGTGTCCTTGCGCACCGCCATGGGCTTCACGGTTTCCGCGTAGTCCACGATGATGGCTTTGGGTTTCAGCCCGTGGATGGACATGACCTGCTTGGCGTGGCTCTTGATCTCGCCAATGGTGACGGACTTGGAGGCGAACCCTTTGAACCAGACGTTGTTGAACATTTTCATCTTCAGCGCCGCCGCCACCTTCTGCTTGTATTTTTCCGGCGCGTCCCAGATTTGCTCCTGGGTGTACCCGCTCATGTTGTAGATGGCGCGCATCATGGCCAGCTCCTGGCTGATCTCGCAGGCGTAGTAGAGCACGTCGCCGCCGCCGTGGCCGGACATGTTCATGGCCAGGTTGATGCAAAAGGCCGATTTGTAGCGCTTGGGCGGAGCCAGCGGCACCACCAGCCAGCCGGGGGCCAGGCCGAATTTCCAGATCGCGTCCAGGTGGGCGAAGCCGGTGTGGATGCCGTAGTTGCGTTCGGTCGCCTTGTCGATGGCCTTGTCGTAATCGTGGTAGAGCGACCAGCCCATGTCGTTGTAATTGGTGCCCAACGCCAGGGCCTTTTCCATCATCTCGACGGCGTTGATCTTGTCCATCTTGCCTGCGGTCTGGTGCTCGTGGATCACCTTCAGGCCCTCGAAGACCGCGCGCTCCTTGGCGAAGTCGATGCACAGGTCCAGGACCGGCTTCCAGTCCGACGTGTCTACATTGGCGAGCTGGTTGACATATTTCAGCACGCTCTCCGCGTGCAACTTGTCCAGGCGGGCGGCGTGCTGAAATGCGAGGTTGCCCAGGACGGAGAAGTTCGGGTACTTGCCGTACTTGGTGTAAAACTCCACCACCCGGTGGACCACTTCCACGGCAATCGGGCCGTTGAAGAAACCGGGCTGGATCACCTGGCCAAAGCCAAAAAACTGCTCTGGATGCGTGATTAGACAGGCCAGGATCATGTCCTGGAAATCGTCCGTGAAGTTGTAGCTTTCGACGTTCATTTTCGTGAGCTAGCTAGAACAGCATCACCCGCGCTATACGTCAAACTGCGAAAGGTCAGGTTTTGCCGTGGTGTTTACGGCGCGGCTTACCGGGCGGCTGAAGACGCTGGGTTCACCTTCCAGGTACTGGTGGCACTGGTAATGTTGGATGGCGCGGCCCAGTTGGTTCCACAGTTCCAGGGCGCTAAGGACGGGCCGGTTCTCGATTAAAAAATCGTCGGGCCGGTAATGGGCGGTGGCCAGCACCCGGCTGACCGCCTCGGGCATGATGCGCTGGCGCATCACCCATAGCCGCCGAAAGTCGGTCGGGTTGCGCGCCAGCTGCCGCTGTACCTGGTTGACGCTGAACCGGTGCTGTAGCTGAACCTCGGTGCCCTCGCGCTTGACCCCGTCAGGCAGGAGATAACTGCGGTAGGTGGGTTCGAGCGCCAGCCAGTAGGGGTCCAGCTGCAACTCCTCCTGGGCGTACAGGGCCTCGTAGGGCGGGCCGCCGTGGCTGGTCTTGTAGGCCACGATGAAGCTGCCCGCCGTCACCTCGCTGGTCAGCATGTTACTCTCCACCTCGGAACGCTCGTAGTCCGTGTCGGCCAATGTAGACAGAGAGGACAACGAGAAGGTGCCGAAATTTTTGCGGCAGAGCTTGGCGTAGGCTTCGCAGCGGCTGACCGCCAGCTTGGAAGTCAGGTGCTTGACCTTGAACTTGTGGGCGATGGCGCGGTCGGTGTGGTCGATCACCGATTCCTCGGACACCTGGTGGCCCACCATGTTGGCCAGGAAAAACATGCGCAGCGAGCAGTTGGACTTGGTCGCGTTGGCCAGGATTTGCTTGCGGTACAGGCTGATGCCGGACTTGTCCTGGGGCTTTTGCAGGAACACGCTGAAGAAGCAGTCCACGTAGAGCCGCTCCATGTAGGGGGCCTCGGGGTCGATGGCGGTCAGCTCCCGCGCGGCTTCGCGCTTGGCCATGGCCTCGGGCAGGATGTTGAAGCGTATACGGTCCAGCGGCAGCTTGCTGGCCCGGCTGCCCATGTATTTCAGACATTCCGGCTCGTGCGTGCAGTTGCGACAGATCGGGTCTAGCGGATCGTGCTCCAGGCCAAAGCAGGGCAGCGGCGCAGTGATCGGCGTACGCTCCAGCTCGGTCATGTTCTTTAGTGGCGATGTCACGCGAGATAGAACAGCAGACCGATGCCGTCGAAACCAAACCGGAGCGCAAGCCCGCGAAGCCGCGCAAGCTGCGGATATTTCGCGACCTGGACGGCAAGCCGCTGTACGCCAATGACAAGGGCTTCGCCAGCGCCAAGGAATACGGGCTGAGCAAGTTCGACCTGGACGTGCTGGTGTACTGGCACGGCGAGAAAAGGGTGGAGCTGCCCGGCTTGAAAAAGAGCACCCAGGCGCTGCTCACCCAGTTTGACCCGGACCAGCCGCTGCCGCAGCTGCGGCTGCGCCCCGGCCCCCAGTCGCCTATTTGTATACATTGCGACCTGTGCAGCCAGGGCTGCCGCCACCCGTTCCTGCCCAGCTCCGGCACCTTCAAGCCCCTGGTCACTGTGATCATGGACGGCGTCGGCTTTGGTGAGGACGACCGGGGCGAGATCGCCACCAGCGGCGCGGCCAAGCGGCTGAAGGAGATTATCGAGGACAACGTGGCCAAAACCGGAGTGCGCCCCGAGGAGGTGCGCTGGCTGGCCATGACCCGCTGCTCCAACCGGGGGTCCAAGAAGATCAATGTGAAGTCGCGCGGCCAATGGTGCCGCTACCACGTCATCGACGACTTGATCCGTTACCGCCCGCAGCTGATCATCCCGGTCGGCTCCAACACCCTGGGGCTGATGTCGCACAAGTCCAACGCCCAGGAGTGGAGCGGTCGCCTGCTGACCTACCGGGGCTGGCCGGACGATTTCCTGACCGATCCGCGCTACGCGCTGCCGCGTCCGGACCCGCGCGACCCGGCTAAGACCGTGGTTGGCCATCCCATTTTCGGCCAGATTCCCGACTGGCGCGTGCCCATGGTGCCAATCCAGCACCCGAAGCTTGTCTACAAAGACCAGAACCCGCTGCTGAACAAGCAGTACCGTAACAGCATCATCCGGGCGCTGACCATGGCCCGCGAGGGCGTGGAGGAGCCGAACTATCTGCGGCCCTGGTACCGGTTCACAGACGATCCGGCGGTGGTGGAGGCCGGGCTGGACGAAATCCTGAAGCACCCCGGGATGCTGGTCTGTTACGACACGGAAACCACCGGGTTGCGCCCCTGGGAGACGGTGTGGCGCAAGATCAATGTGCCTGACTTCGCCCTGGGCGCGGTCCCGGAAAGTCGCAAGATGGTGCTGGAGCGGGGCAACGCCCGGATCGTCAGCATGATGTTCCGCTGGCTTGACCCGGAGACCAGCGAGCCGCGCTCCCTGGGCTTTCCCTGGGACACCGACCGGTGGGAAATGCACAAGCACATGGACCGGCTGCGCAAGCCCCTCTGGAAGGTGCTGACCCAGTCCACGTTGATCGGCCACAACATCACGTTCGACATGCTGTTCAGCTGGGCCACGCTGAACCCTGAGTACACTTCCGGCGCGAAGAGCGGCTACGGTAATCGAAAAATCAACATGGAGCGGGACCGGGTGATGCGGGCGCTGGCCGACGCCTGTCGTTACGACACCTGGCACATGGCGTTCGCCCACAAGCAGGAGCGCGGCAGCCTGGGCCTGGAGGTGCTGGCCTACAAGGAGGTGCCGGACCTGGCGGGCTACGAGGAGGACATGACCTTGATGATTGATCTGCACGGCGAGGACATGAATCCCGCTGACGGTCAAGGCGGCCACTACTTGAACTGCCCGAAGGATAAGACGGATAGCCACCTGGTGCCCTACATAATGGGTGACGTGGAAGTGGCCTACCGGGCGTACGAGCGGCTGAAAGAGAAGCTGGAGATTTCGCAGCGGTACGAGATTCCCATCGCGGACCCCGAGGCGCTGGGCCGCTTCCGCTATTACCAGCCGCAGGATCGCAACTGGGTCTACGAAAACATCATGAGTCCGGCGGCCCGGGTGCTGATGAAGATGATGGCCCGGGGGCTGTACATTGACCAGGAGGCCCTGGCGGAGTTCAGCAACATCATGCCCAAGCAGATCGCCGAAGAGCGGGAAAACCTGGCGAAGATCAGCGAGGCCATCCGCACCTACTGCTCGGACAAGCGCAACGACGATCCCAGCTGGAACCTGGACCTGGAAAACAAGACCCAGCTCAAGGAGCTGCTGTTCGACCGCCTGCGCCTGCCGGTGCTGCGCCTGACCAAGCAGGGCCGCCTTTATTACGCGACGACGTACGGCACGGACAACGTAGACGCCATCAAGCAGCGCATGTTCAACTCGCACGCGCTGTCCACGGTGTCGCCCAGCGAGCGGGACCACTACGTCAACCAGGCGCTGGTGCCCTACGCCGCCGTAGACAAATTTACGCTCAACAAACTGACCGTGCAGTTTGAGCACCTGCGTCCCCTGCGCAACTACCGCAAGCTGTTCAAGCTGTACTCCACCTACATCCGCCCGCTGCAAAACATCAAGACCGAGGTGGACAAGAAGGCGCGCAAGGCCGACGCCCACCTGTGTTTCGACGGCTGCATTCACGCCAGCTTCCTGATGACCGGCACGCGGGGTGGCCGCCTGTCGTGCAAGGACCCCAACCTGCAACAGCTGCCCCGGGACGGTGTGGTCAAGGCGCTGTTCACTTCCCGGTTTGGCGCGCGCGGGTGCGTGTTCAACGCGGACTTGTCCCAGATCGAACTGCGGCTGCTGGCCGCCATCTCCGGCGACCCGACAATGGTCAAGGCGTACCACGACAACGTCGATTTGCACACGCTGACAGCCAGCCGCATTTTTGAAATGCAGTACGACGAATTCTCCAAGGAGCACATGAAAAAGCTCCAGGATTCGGGCAAGGACGACATCGCCAAGGAGTTGGACACCAAGCGGAATATCGCCAAGACCTGCAACTTTCTCACCGGTTACGGCGGCGGCGCGTTCGGCCTGCAAAATGTGCTGGCCATGAAAGACATCGACAAGCCGCTGGAAGAGTGCGAGCAAATCATTGAACTGTTTTTCGACAGCTACCCGTCGGTGCGCCGTCTGCTCAGCAACTACAAGAGCTTCATCGAGAAGGAAGCCCTGGCCGTTTCTATGTTTGGCCGGGTGCGCCTGTTCGACGAGATTCGGGGCGAGGATCGCGAGGCCCGCAGCAAGGCCCTGCGCGCCGGATGCAACCACCTGATTCAGTCTACGGCCTCGGACATGATGCTCACCGCCTTGTTCTGCATCGAGCAGCTGATGCGGGACGCCGGGCTGGAGTCGCTCCTGGTTTCCACGGTCCACGACTCCCTACTGATCGACACGGTGCGGGCAGAGCTGCCCCAGGTTTACCAGATCGTGACGGACGTGCTGAACAACTTCCCGACCGTTTTCGACCAGCTGTTTGGCTCGGAGTTCGACCAGTCGTGGATGATCCTGCCCTTCACCGGGGATGCGGAAATCGGCATCGACTACCTCAAGATGAAAAAGGTCCAGGGCGATAATCCGGATTGGGACAAGCTGCTGTCTCCGGCGGCGCATTGAGGCTGTACTTATTGAAGCATGAGAGCACGTGAACTATTTGAACGCCTTGGTCCAACCGAAGCCCCGCCCGCGCCGGTAAAAGCGCCGCCCAAAACGGCTCCCGGACCTGGCACGTCGCCCGGCACCGCGCCTGGGCGTCCCCAGCGTTTCCCTAACCCGTTTATCCGCCCTGGCAAGCCGGGCGTGCATCCGGGTCCGTTGCCGCGCCCCAAAGCGTGTGAACCGTGCGCGCCATGCCGCGCGTCGCGAGCCAAAGCAATGATTCAAGGACGGCAATGAAAAAGTCGCTGGCCAAGCTCGTTCTTACCGAGATGGCGATGGATTTGAACAACGCGCCGGACTTTATTGATCCGGCGAAGAAGCAGAAAATTGGACGGCGCGCCGATCCGCACAGCCAGAACGCGGCGTGGCCGCAGCAGAAACCGGCCCGGCGTCCCGGCGCGCCCTACCGGCCCGAGGAACCGGCCCAGCGCGTCGACCCCACCCAGAATTACGGAGAGCTGGTGGCGTCGCACGTGTACCCGGGCATCATGCAGAAAGTGCAGCAGTATACCGGTCGCGATCCCCGCCGCACCCACCCGATGCAGCTGGCGGGTGAGATGCAGCAGGCCATTATGCAAGCCATGCGTATCGAAGCGCCGCATCGTCGACAGCTGGAGCAGGCCGCCGTTCGTGTGGTGCTTGGCTTGCCCGAATTCCGGGACGTGGCCGCCGCCCTTGAAAGCGGTGCGCTGCGCATTGAAGCCAGGCTGGTTGATCCGCCTGAGATGCGCAACGTGGGCCGCCGGGATGAACCGGAAGGTGAAGAGCCGGAAGAGAACGAGCGCGGCCAGGGAGCGCTGGGGCGAATGCAGGTAGACCCGCAGGAGCCGGACGAGGAAAAGGCCCAGGAGATGGGCTTGCAGGTCCCGGAAATTCGCCAGGAGCTGGACGTGGAGTCCGGCAAGCGCCAGTTCATCAACATGATGATCCAGGGCGCGGCGATCAATAAAAACTACGCGTACCACGAGATTGCCGACGAGCTGCGCGCCATTGATCCACAGATTTTGAACACCTACGGCAAGGCCGTGTCCATCGGCGAGTTGATGTACTGGGCCATGCCGGAGCCGACCTTGAACCAGATGATGGGTTCCGGCGAGGGCGCGGGCGGGATGGAGGAAATTGAGCAAGACCCTGGCGACGGAGCCTGGGTGGTCAAGGCGTACGCCATCTGCTTCCCGATTCTGATCCAGGAGATCGTGAAGGGCCTATACGAGTTTCTGGCCCACAACGAGGACGACCCGAACGAAACCCGGGAGTACGCCTACAACAAATCTGACACCTTGGGCAACGAGCAGTGGGACATCATGCAAGGTCCCGGCGTCTGGCGGCACCTGAATCACATCGTCAACCAGGCCGACGGCAGCGAGTTCATGACGCGCATTTTCCGGCACCTGGTTACCTTGCCCTCCGGCGAGTTCAACCAGCGCATGCAGGAAATTTTGAGCGAAAGCCCCGAGGGTCGTCAGTACATCGCGGAGCTGGTGCGCGCCATGCGCGACGAGCAAGCCGGTCAGCAACAGGAAAGCCTGGCGCGGCGGCTCATTCGGCCCCGCCGTTAGGCAGGTACGTCTTCGTCCGGCAGCGCGGACATTCGTAGACGACCAGGGAAACCTGGTCCGTGGCCAGGGCGCTGACGGGATCAGCCCGCAGTGGCTGGGCGCACCCGGCGCAAAACGGGCCGACTTCCGGTCGGCTGACCGACCCTCTTCCCAGCATCACCACCACCAGTGCAAGCATGGCCAGCAGCAGCGTGGGTATCAGCAGGCAGATCGCGGCCAGCAGCGCGTAGTGTTCGATTTGTTGTTCGAGCATAAAATTTAATGTTTACTTTGGGGCGGAGCTGCGCTATGCTGCGCCGCTAGATTGAGAACTGAAAAGTGATGATGGCTGCAATTAAGTCCTTTAGTTCTTAAGCTTTAATTGAAAATTGTGTTGCCTTGTTTTTGTAAACGTATACATTTAACCGTACCGATGCCAACAACCTATGGATGCTAATCTACGCGTGCGCCAGCTGCGCGAACTATTGCACTCAGCCAGTTACGCCTACTATGTTCGGGCCGATTCCGCCTTCACGGATGCCGACTACGACCGCCTGTATCAGGAGCTGGTCGCCCTCGAAACACGTTACCCGGAATTGATCGACCCAGATTCCCCGACCCAGCGGATCGGCGCGCCGGTGACGGACGCGGCCCCGGTCCGGCATTCCGTGCGCATGCTCTCCCTGGAGAACACGTTCACTGCCGCCGAGCTGCTGGCGTACCTCGGCACCGGCACCACCGTCTGCTTGGAACCAAAGATTGATGGTTGTTCGTTGAAGCTGTTTTACCGCAAGGGCCGGTTCGTCCAGGCGATCACCCGGGGCGACGGCAACGAGGGCGAGGACGTTACCACGGCAGCCAAGACCATCAAGACGATACCGCTGCGGTTGACGGAGCCGTTGGACCTGACGGTGGTCGGAGAAGTCTACATGCGCTACACGGTGTTCAACGAGTTGAATGCCCAGCTGGAAGCCCAGGGCGAGCCGCTGTTCGCCAACCCCCGTAACGCCGCCACCGGCTCGCTCAAGTTGAAGCAACCCAAGGAGGTGGCCGCGCGTAAACTAAGCTTCGTGGCCTACGGGCTGATCACCGAATTGACCGGCGTGACCAGCCAGACGCTGGTCACCGACAAACTGGCGCTGCTAGGTTTCCAGAACGTGCGGTGGCTGCCCAAGACCGGCACCGACCTGTGCGTGTCGAGTCGCCTTACGTTCACCACGGTGGAGGCCCTGGAGAGACAAATCGCGGCGGCAGATGACGCCCGCAAATTCCTGGACCTGCCTACCGACGGCCTGGTGTTCAAGGTGGACAGCCTGGTCAAGCAGCGTGAACTGGGCGAGGGCACGAAGTACCCCAAGTACGCCTGCTGTTTCAAGTTCCCGCCGGAGCGTAAAGCCACCGAGCTGCTGGAGATCACGCTACAGGTGGGCCGCAGCGGCAAGATCACGCCGGTGGCGGAACTCAAGCCGGTGTACTTGAGCGGCACCATCGTGCGCCGGGCTTCCTTGTGCAACGCCGACGAGATCGCGCGTCTGGGCCTTGGCATTGGCGACGACGTGCTGGTGGAAAAGTCAGCGGAGATCATTCCCAAGGTGATGGGCGTGGCCAAAAAGAAAGTGCCGGGCGTCTATCACCTGCCCATGTCCTGCCCGTGCTGCAAGGCCAAACTGTATCGGCCTAAAGACTACGTTGACTGGTACTGCCCCAACCAGGACTGCGCTGACCAGGTGCTGGCCAGGCTGAAGCACGCGTGCGGCAAGTCCGCCCTGGACATCGACGGCTGCGGCGAGGCTTTGATCATGGAGCTGATGCGCCATGGTGTGCGCAGCCTGTACGATCTGCTGACAGTGGAGCACCTGGACTACCTCAAGCCAGCGGCCCGCCAGAAGTTGATTACAGGCCGGGAGAAGGCCAAGCAGGCTCCGTACTGGCGCAAGCTACACGCCCTGGGCGTGGATGGCCTGGGCGTCAATTACTGCCAGGACATTGCGGCCCGCTGGTCGTGCCTGGGCGAGGCCGTGGAGACCGCGTACTGGACTCCGGACGACTTGGCGATGCGCAACGCGGAAGGTGCAGACACGACTACCCTGCAAGCCTTGATCGGGGAGTCTTGTACCCGCGAGCTGGTTAACTGGCTGGAGCAGCATTTCGCTGAAGTGGAGCAGCTCTCCGCCATTGGATTTGAAATGCGGCGCGTCGGCGGGAGTGCCGGGGTGCTGTCAGGCAAAGTTTTCTGTATCACCGGCGCACACTCGGTTCCTCGGGAAAAACTCCAGGACCTGATTGTCGCTGCCGGTGGCACAGTAAAGGGAAGCGTGACCAAGGCCGTGACCTACCTAGTGGCCGGGTCAGACGCAGGAGCAACTAAAACCGAGGCTGCCCGTAAACGCGGCGTCAACGTCATCGACGAAGATCAGCTCTACGAGATGATGGGTGAAGCGCGGGTGGCCGCAACCACAGAATAGACATGAAGACATCATTACGTACCTCAAAATGTCGCCAGTGCGACAAAACATTCACCAAGGAAACTGAGCTGAGCGCCGAGCAGGCGCTCCGGATGCACACCCTGCGGGCGCATCCAGCGCTCACGAAAACACGCAACGGCTACGGCACGGGCTACGACCCGGCAGTGCTGCTGGGACGGCGCAAGCGCAAGCGCGTGCGCATTACCCCGGAACAGCGCCAGGCGGCCCTGGCGTTTATCGTCAAGCACCACGAGGAGTATCCGACCCAGGCTGCCTGCGTGGAGGCCGCGTTCGACGCCACCGGCATCGAGGCGCTGGCTTCCAACAGCACGTCCAGCAAGTTTTACAATGAGGCCAAAGCCCTGGACTCCAAGCCGGAAAAACCGGCCAAGCCCGAAGCGCCCGCACCCATCACCCTGAAAATGGCTTTCTGTCCGGACTGCGGCTGTGACTTGCGCGCCGCGATGTTCGGGCGCGAAATTGGCACCTTGATCCTGCAAGGCCATGATGTCCGTGTAGACGGAAGAAAGGTGACCTATGTCAAGGAGTAGCAAAAACGGCGTCAAGACGCACCGGCACTGGCTGGTCTTTTCGGCGGACAGTCAGGAAACGCAGGTGGCCGTCTGGGCGCAGTGCGGCCTGTCCACGCGCGCGATTGCCAGCAAGGCCAACATCACGGTGGCCCAGGCGCAGTACCGCATCTCCAAGGCGCAGCGGGCCGTGGGCGCGAAGTTCCGGGCGGACTACCGCAACGGCTCAGAGCTAGCCTACGCGGCTGCCGATTTCCTGGCCCCGCGTCTGCGGAAGGTGATCATGGACACGGTGGCACCTAAGTTCATGCCGCTGGCCGCCGAGGGCGTACTTAAGAAGTGACGAGCAGGGCTAAGCGGCTAATCCAAGATTCCGATGACATTGACCTTGAGCTGGCGCAAAGCCAGCTCAAGGACTTGGCCCGCCTGGTGATCGTCAGCGAGCGCCATCCCTGGGCGAGCCATTCAGAACGACTGTACTGGTCCAACGAGTACGGCTGGGTGGACAACCTGGAGTCAGCTGACCGGTTTTTGCCCAACGAACTTACTTCGATGCCGCACGAGGCCACCGGACTGTTGAATCCCTACACCGGCGAGCTAAGCTGGTTTCAAGAATGAAAACCATCTGTTCCATCGACGGCGGCGGCATGCGGGGCTACGTGCCGTGCTCGGTACTGGCCGACCTGGAATTGCAAACCGGCAAAGCCTGCACCGAAATCTTCGACATGTTCGCAGGCACGTCCATCGGCGGCATCCTGGCCTGCCTGCTGGCCAGCGGTAAAACGGCGCACACCGCGATGGGATTTTTCACGTACGACGGCCCGATCATTTTTGGGCGTCGGCAGTTTTTGGGCTGGAGGGGAATCTTGCGCCCGCGCTATTCCGGAGCCGTCATTGAACGGCAGCTGCGCGCCCGTCTGGGCGAGGTAACCCTGTCCCAGTGTAAGAAAAGCCTGCTGGTGCCTGCCTTCGACATGAACGCGTATGCGCCGTATTTTTTTAAGTCGCCCGCCAATCAGCACGAAGACTACAAGCTCTGGCAGGTGAGCCGGGCCAGTAGCGCCGCCCAGTCGTACTTCCCGGCCTACGAAATCGGCAACCGGGTGTTCTGGGACGGCGGCAATGTCGCCAATAATCCGACGCTGTGCGCCGTGGCGGAAGCGGTCAGGCTGTGGCCTGGCGAGCCGCTGCGCATTTTATCCCTGTCCTGCGGCGAGAGCAGCAGTTGCTACGCGGCCAAGCGCCTGGTGAGCGCCAACATTTTCAAGGTGGCCGTGGAGACCTTCAACCTCACGTTCGCCGCCAATGACGAGCTGCCGGACTACATTCTGCGCCAGGTGCTGCCGGGAGGCTACTTTCGGGTAGCGCCGACGGACACGACGGACATTGCGCTGGATGGCGTGGCCGCTGAGGACCTGCGGCGACTGTACACGGCGGCCACCCGGTGTCAGCTGGATTCTCAGGAAACCCTGAAGGCGTTCATCAACTACCGTGATTGACGACGACAACCAGGACGTCTTCTACAACGAAGGCTTCTATCACTGACGTGGTTTGGGGAAGGGCGCGTCGTCCTTGCGCGTCGGGGCTTCGGGTTTGAGTTCACGGTCGGAGTCCATGTGGCACTCGTCCAAAGCCCGGGTCAGCGCGACCGTCAGGTAGTACGTGGCGCGCGTGCTCGGCTCAAAGAAAACATTGGGCCGGTCAGGGTGGGGTTCCCAGCCGCGCTGTTGCAGCCACTTGGCTTGTTGCTCTTTTGGCAGTTTAAGGATGTCCATGCGGTATAGAACTGCTTACGCGTCCATGACGACCTCGCCGGTAACCACCGTGTCCAGGCAACCTTCCGGGTAAATGAACGCCACCAGCGCCCCGCTGCTCAGCGCCCGGCCCAGCGCCCGGCTGGTCTTGACCTCGCCGGAAGGCTGGCACATCCAGCGCACCTGGCGGCTGCGCACGTTTAAGCCGCTGTCCTTCGTTTCCTTGATTTTGTTCCAAAAGGCGGTGACATGCGCGAGGTCTTCCGGCAGCCAGATGTCGGACCACTTGCCCGCTTTGATCTGCTCCATAGTCAAGCCGTGCCAGTGCGTATACGCCCGGTTGACGAAAATGATGACTTCGGCGTCGGCGTCCCGGATGACTACCGGGACCGGGCAGGCTTGCAGGGCGTCCTCCATGTCGTTGAGCCGCTGCCGATACGTCTCCAGCTTCGTAGCGATACGCTCGGCCAGGGTTGTGGGATCACGCAGCACAGGCATTGGTTTTGGCTAAGGGATAGCGCCAACGCGGCGTGGACCGTGCCGGTCAGCCGGGTGAGCGGGGCCAGGGACGGTCAAGGTTGAGGTTCTTAAGCGCATAGCCGTAAAATCACTTGAACCCTCCGCCGTATCCCGCACAATTCGTAATCTCACTGGCCGCCAACGCCCGGTTGTAGAACCGCAACTCCTCCATTGTGCCGACCCAGGTCCGAGGGTAGCTGACATTGATAAAGATTTGCGGGTCAGACCCCACGTACCAAGGAGTGCCTGCGTCATAAACCATTGAAGCCGCGTTGGTCACAATCCCCTGAAGTGACCCGTTAACGTATAGCCTGAACGCAGTTCCGTCGTAGGTGTACGCCACGTTGTAGGCAGCTCCAGGTGGAAACAAGTTAGAAGAGGTAATGCCCGCCCCGGTCCCGGTGTTGGCGATAAACCGGTTGTCCGGGCTTTGTTTCCAGCTCACGCCGTAGCTATGGCTGCCGCCCTCGTCGTAAAGATGGCCAAAAAGAACCATGCCGCCACCGTCATTTTGCGGGGGAGGTCCCACGGGATAGCACCACGCCATCCAAGTGAAGTTTGTGGTGTCCAGGCTTGCAGAGTTGGTGAGGAAAATAAATCCGGTAGAGGCCACGCTGTACGTAACTGCGCCGTTGAACAGGCCGTTGGTGAAGGTGATAGCGTTCGTAGCCGTTGTCTGGTTGGTGCCCACCAGGTCGTATACGTTGGTGTTCAACTGATAGTAGCTTACCAATCCGTTAGTCGGATAAATTCCATCGTTGGGAGAGTAGTAGCGAACTCTTTTTTGTGTCGCTAGCAGGTCTCGTTCAATCATTGAAGGCAGCTGGGTGGCGCTGGACGCTACATTTGTCGGATAGTCCCGAATAAGGAGAACCGGCGTGGGAACGGCATTTGACCACTGCGGCTGTTGCACTATCATGCTGCCATAAATAGCGTTGGTAACGTACGGAGGTGGGACGTTTGAGACGCTGAGAGTGCCCCAGTTGGTCTTTGAAATGTAGTAGCTATAGTTGTAGTTGAACCACATGTACTGCTGCGCAAATCCGGTCCACAACTGCGTGCTGGCATGTCCGTACATATCCATTGCGGTCCACCCTGAATCGTAGTAGGTGGAACTGGATTGAGGAATTTCAAGCTCGTACCAAGTATAACCAATGTTATCTGAATTAAACGTATAGCGATAAGTTATCTCGATGCCGAAAGGGTACGGATTGGTTATGGTGTAGTACCAACTCGCGTACTGCCCGTAAGCTATGCCAGCCCACACGCAAATCAGACTTAGAAGTAGGGATAGCTTTCTCATTGCAGTTGGTAAACCTTGGCGGCGGTTGTCAGGTAGGCAACCTTGTCAAACACGAACACACTCCAGTTCGTGCTGGTATACGAGAAGGCAGCTACGGAAAAAAGATTGGTGTTGAGGTTCGCCGTGTTCCACGTCAACGTATAGCTGCCGGGCCAAATTTCAAGCCGCACAAAAGCGCCATTGCCGTTCCACCCCGCCCCACCGACGTTAGTCCAGGTGAGCGTGGTGTTGTTGGTCAAAATGACTGCCTGATAATTTCCATTCGCCGGATCAATTATCATATTGGTGTTTGGGCTGACTTGGTATGGGCTATAAAATGCGCTCTGGGTTGTGTTGGTGACTGTCCCGCCGCTTGTCTGCGGTACCCATGCGCGGTCGAGGCCGGTGGTGTCGGTCGCCGACAGGACGTAACCGGCGGCAGGGGTGTTGGTCGCCAGCGCCATGTTGTTCGAGGTTCCCGTCAGCGAGGACGCCGGTACGTTTGTCAGACCCGCACCGTTGCCCTGGAAGTAGCCGTTGACGTACGTGCCGTTGGTCTGGGTGGTGTTGTTAAGCCCGGACATGCCCACCAGGCTCGGCAGGTTGTAGGTCCAGGTCCACGCCGCCAGACTGGCTGCCGAAATTTGCTTGTTCGTGGTGCTGGTGCCGAACAAAAACGTGTCCGAGTTGGCCGGGACGCCCACCGGATAGTTCGTCCAGTTGATCGCGGAGACGGGCGCGGCGGGGAGCAGCGCCAACAGCGCCAACAGCCGACCGGTGCCTACAAGATATGCCGTATTTTTCATTTTCATTTTCATGGTAAATTGTTTAGCCGCCCACGCCGGAGACAGGGTCACCCCCAACGCCGGAGATGGCGTCGCCGCCCACGCCCATGAGCGTGCCGCTGCCGCCACTGCCACCGCCGCCGCCACTGCTGCCGTCGGTTGCCTTTACCACGTAATGCACCGGCTGCCCGATTTTATCGCTGGTCACGGCGCTGCCGGTGGTGACGGTTTCGACGGGAATCACAGTGACCGGCTGGTCCGCCTTGGCGGAGGTGGTGACGGGCACCGGGCTGCCGGAGCTGGCCGGGATGATAAACACCGGCATGCGCACCTGGGTCGAGGTGGGCGGAGTGTCTACAAACGTCGGGGTGTTGCTGTAGTCGGCTTTGGTCTTGTCCGGAATGTACGTTACAGGCTGGTCCGCCCTGGAGCTGGTGATGTCAGTCGCCTCCACGGTCAGACAAAGGTCTGTGATCGCGGTGACGTTCATTCCTACCTGGCTCGATGCGGGTGCTGCCATGCCCTAAATACGCGTAGCCATGACCCCCCAGCGCCCGTATTCGTCGACCAGGTCAGGGCGGTCGGTCAAACTCCAGCCTTTCGTCCGCGCGTGCCAGTAAACGGCTCCGCGCACCTGTGCGCCGCGCTCTCGGTGGTCCACGTCGTCCAGGTAGATCAGGTGGCGGGTGTGCTCCAGCACCTGGGGCAGGAACTCGATGCGCTGGTCAAAGTTGCCGTAATCGTAAAAGGTGGCGTCCACCGGCTGGTCAAAATAGCCCGTAACGTAGGAATCCAGGGCCAGCTCGGGAGCCTGGAACTTGTCGGCCAGCCGGGCGCAAGTCTCCTTGACCAGCGCCATGTAGGCTGGATCGGAGTCGCAGGTGGTGACGTGGGGCGGAAACCACAGGCGCAGCAGGGCCGAGGAAACGCCCGAGCCAGCGTCCAGGATGCGTCCGCTTGGCCGGGCCAGGACGGCGGCTTTGAAGCCCAGGAGCGCCTCCAGGCTGGCGGCAAATCCGTTGGGCCTGCCTGTGACCTCAAACTGCTCGTTGGGTCCGGAGACCTCGCGAAAGGTCTTGAAAAACTCGGTGTAGACTTCGGCGGCGTTTAACATGCCCGTTAGAACTGAAAACCCAGCTGGGCCGCCAGGTAGTCCGGGTCCCAGAATTCCTGCTGCGGGCTGGACCTGATCCAGTGCAGTTTTTTCCAGGTTATCCACAAGACCGCCTGCATCTGGCAGGGCAGCAACTTTCGCTCGGCGGCCACCTGGCGCACCCCTTCGGCCACCCGGTCGTAGTCCCGGGTCACGCCGCGCAGGCCCACCAGGTTGGCCCGCGTGCCGCGCCAGCAGTTGACCATGTGGCCGTCGATGGTGACGGGCAACGGATCGGTCGGGTCGTTGACATTCAGAAAGAAATTACGGGTCTTTTTGGCGACGATCAGGTCGAGCGGCTCGGCTCCCTGGGCGATGGTCCAGGCTTTGCGCTTGTTGTTGTTGCCATACGTATGCACGGTAAACTGTTCCGCCGTCAGCCCGGCGGCCACGCTTCGCAGCAGGGTGTCCGTGTCCCGCAGGTTGCCGTGGTAGTTGTTGTTGGGCGAAAGCGCGGCGAAAACCGCCGCGCCGGTGCGGGGGCTGAAGCCGTGCTTGCGGGCAATCTGCGCCGTCAGCCGCTGGTATTTAGGGTAGGCACCCGCCGCCTCCTGGATCAAAGGCTCCGGGGCGAGGGCGGCTATTTTTCTGAGGTTGTCTACGCTCATGCGGGCTAGAACTCAATTTCAGAGTAAATTTTAAGGTTGACGGACGTTTTAAGTCGGTTTACGGTTTAACTATATGAAAAAGCAGCTTACACTCGCCGAGCAGCGCCAGCTCGCCCAGGCCAAGCAGGCGCGCACCCTGGACGAGGCCATCGAGGCGACGCCCAAATCCGCCTTGGAACAGCTCACTGAAATTGACCCGGCGCACCCGGAAGAGGGCGTGGCGGGCGACCTGTTTGACTCGCCGCTGTTTGCCGGTAATTAAGTCAATGACTGCCGATAAAATCGTCACCTGCCTGCTGGAAGACAACTGGAAGGGCAAGCGATCTGCGCCCCAGCCTGCGCCCCAGCCTGCGCCCCGGAGCAGCGTGGTGGCCAACAAGCACGCCAAGCGCAACCACAAGTTCGACAAGCTGTGCTGCGCGCTGCCGGGTGAAATTCAGAACCTGGCGCGAGAAGTCTACAACGCGTGGCGCACGACTCCTTTCGCCCCGGAGCTGGAGTTCAAAAAGCTACAGCGCAACGACGCCTTCTGGTCCATTCGGATCGGGCGAGCCTACCGCGCGATCTGCTATAATGCCGACACCATGTGGATTTGGTGCTGGATCGGCACCCACGAGGAATACAACAAGGTGCTCAACCAGGTGGCCAGCTGGAAGCCACCGATGCTGCCGTGATGTTCCGCGTGGAACACTGCCCGTGAAGACGAGCGCCGACATCGTCAGCTGGCTGCTGGAGGAGCGGACCAACACCCTGGTCAGCGTGGTGCTGGACGACCGCAGCCAGCGCGAGCTGCTCCGCCGGGTCCCGGCGCGCCACGAAAATGTATACGTCCACCACATGACGGTCGCGTTCAAGCCGGACGCGGACGTGTTCGAGCGGGAATACCTGCCCCGGCACGGCCAGCCGGTGGCGCTGACGGTCACCGGCTATGCCCTGGACAGCCAGGCGCAGGCGGTGGCGGTGGACGCATACAGTGAGAACCCGCACCCGCACATCACTATTTCCGTGGCGGACGGGGTGCTGCCGGTGTACAGCAACGAGCTGCTGGCCCGGGGCGGCTTGAAGCGCCTGCCGAGATTTACACTGACCGGAAAGTTTACCGTGGAACCGTTGAGCTAGACGCGGTTGATAACCCAGCTGCTGTACCAGCCGTGGCCGCTTAGGCGCGTAAGGTTAATGTAGGTGTTGCCGCAGGCGTAAGAAATGATGATTCCCTCCATCCAGGCATGCTGGTTGTCCAGCGAAGTGATCTTAAGCTTGTCGCCAACCACGTAGGCGGACAGCTTTGATCCCACCGGCGGTGTCATCGCAAAACCAATGATTCCCATGGCGTACTGGATGCTCATTCCGGTATCGCTGTAGGCGGCATAGGTTTTGCCGCAGTAGCCGTAGCCCATCGGCAGCGGCGTGCTTTCCGGCTCGACGCCAGGCGGGAGGGCCGCGCTTTCAGCGACGGTGCCAGGCTGGAACGGGGCGCTCTTCCGACCGTTCCAGTTGATGCCCATGCTGGCGTCCGCGCTCTCCAGGTGGAAGGCGCGAACCGTCGGCAGCAGGATGCGCTTGTGGCGCGGCCAGTGGAGCGCGAACTGCACGTCCATGTTCTCCGCGCTGCCCTCTGTGTCCGGATACCGCAGGTTGTACTGGTGCATGTAGCTGGAATTCCACAGCTGGAAAAAGCCGATGGGCGTATACCCGAACTGCTTGTGGACGACGTTGGCCCCGATGGGCAGGTGGTCCGGGCTGGTGATCAGATAATTGTAGCCGAACTGGGGCGTCTCATGCAGGTCCTTGCGCAGTCTCTGCCAGGTGGCCCAGCCTCTCACGTTGGCGCGCTCGCAGCCGTAGATGCAGTCCGGTTGCAACCCCGATTTGTCGATCATGTTCCGGAACGTAACCGGCAGCACGATGTCGGCGTCCATCTGGATGATCCAGCCGCGCTGGCGCAGCCGGGCGATGCCGACGTTGATGGCGGCTCCCTTGTTTAGGGTGTCGCCTTTTTCGGTGAAAGCATCGGAGACCACGCACTCGACCGACCACTTGGCGCAGACGCTTCGTGTGTGCTCGTCGGCGTGGGGCGTGACCACGACCACCCGGTCCAGGTGGGCCAGGTTGTAGGGCAGCGTTTCCTGGAGGAAATCGCCATAGTTGGCGCAAACAATGACCGCTTCGAGCCGGTTATCGTACTTCTTGGTAGTGTCGACGTATGACATATTTATGGATAGAACAGGATCAGGGACGCAACATTGTTTGTATTTTAATGTTGACGGCGGTACCGGTCATTGTATACATTAGGGCCATGAAAAACAAGAACGAGCGGATCAACGGCAACCTGGAGCGCCAAGCGGGGCGCTGGGTGGTGCGCAGCGGCTACGGTACCTTTCCACTGGTGCCGGGGTTGCAGAACAAACCGGAGACGGAGGGCGAGGTGGAGGCCACCGTGCGCCTGGGCGAGGTGGTCGACTACCATTTTTGCCTGGAGCTGAAGGCGTAATTATGAGCATGGACAATTCAAAGGCCGAGCAGGTCGTCACGAAGATGCTGGAGAACGAGCCGCTAAACCCGGATCGCTACCACAAGTTAGACCGGGCGCGCAAGTCGTTTACCGATCTGCGGAACCTGCGCCGCAAGGCCCTGGAGATCGACCAGCAGCTGGGCCAGTGCATCGACCTGGAGCGCATGCTGGCCTACCACGGACTGGAACGGTCGGACGTGGCCCGGTATATCCCGGGTGAGGCGGTCGGATCGACGGACAACTACCGGATGAAAGTTGCCGCGCGGATTTGCAACCACGAGGGCTGGTGCCGGTTATCCGCTCGGCGGATTGTGCCAGCGGACTGGGGCGACACCTGCCCTGAATGTCAGAATCCAATCGTCGACGGCGAAGTGCCGGTGGTGGGTAGCGACTTGCGCAAGACATACGCCCGCCACCTTGTTGGCGTCGAGCTGAAGGACGGGCGTAAGGTTTTCTTCAAGGAGATGATCCTGCCGAAGCACCAGTACTGATATGGCCGCCAGCAAGCCAGTTCAGCAGGTGGTCAATGGCGGCGCTCCGCGCTTGACCTGGGTTTTTGAGGACGGTACGCACGACCCGTTTTACGCGGTCTACGTGGACGGCAAGCTGGTGGCGACGAATCCGCGCAGCGACCTCAACCACGTGCTGGACGCTTTGGGCGTGCCCCAGGAAACTGTTTACGTGCCCAGGGGTTTTTCAGGTGACTTTCCACAGCTTTTGACGGCGCTAAAGACCTACACCAAATGAGCCGAGCCAGGCAGCTGATCCAGGAGATGGACGTAGACGATCCGTCGCAGTACCTTAACCGGGCATACTCCGCGCGTCTGCTGTACTGCTACAGTTGCAATAGCGACTTGCGCCAGCCGGGAGCGGTTAACCGCACCTATCGCTGGGCCTGGAAAAGCAGCCCTAAGACTGTGGGCGGTCACTACGACTTTTTTACAGGTCAGTTCGTGCCGGACCAGGAAGTCGAGCTGCCTGTGCCGGGTCGGTACTGCCAAGACAACAGCGACAAATGCTCAGGTTGTGGCGACACCCTGGACGTACCGGCGCGTCAGTCTTAGCGTTCTTCGTGCCTGCTGGCTGGGTAGAGCGCGCAAGTAAACTTCCCCTAAGTGGTCACGCCTGGGGATGAAGGCAAATCGTGAATTCTCCTTCCTTGCGCGTTCTACCCGGCCCGCAGGCTACTCCAGCCTGCGTTCCAGCCGGTTCCCGTTAATCTCCAGGTCGTTGAAGTTCGCCCGTGCGATCTCCACGGCGGCCTTGGCCGCCTGCATGAAGTTCAAATGCTGGGCGTAGGTGAACAGCGCGCGGCGGTTCTGGTCGTAGACGTTTACGGAATGCCTGCGGGCGTACTCGCTGGCGCTGCCGGTCTCGATGTTGACCAAGACCAGCCCGAAGTTGGGCGTGTCCACGTACCGGTACCAGGCTCCGTCGCTGGGATCGGCCAGGTCCGGGTTGTAGGGGATGTCCTCGTCCGCCATGAACGTGGAGTCGTACTGAAAACCCGCCTTTCGCAGCAGCTCGGTGGCCTGCTGCTTGGGCGACGGCATGCGCCGTAGAAACTGCTCGGGATCGTCTAAGCGGTTTTCCGAGCCATCTTCCAGTAATCGACGGACAAGGACGGCGGCGTTCACGGAACGGCGGACGGCGTGATCGCGTGGACCATCCAGAAGTCGCTGGCTAGGTCCGGGTTTAGCACGTACTCCCAGGGAATCTGAAAGAAGCCGTTCTGGCCCCAATCCGCGCCCCAGCTGTTCATGATCAGCACATTGACGGGATCGTAGCCGACAATGAGCACCGCGTGGCCGCCCACCGCCTGCTCGTCCGGCCCAGGCATGGCCACGATGCCGCTGGCGGCCACCGCGTCGGACTCGAAGGAGTCGTACAGCGTCAGCCCGACCGTGACCGGGAAACCGTCGGACAGGCAGCCTTTGATGGCGTCCGCCGTCTGGTTCACGCTGCGGTAGACCTTGGCCTCGTGGCGCTGGGCGTCGGTATAGCAAATCTGCGGCGGCGTCACGCTGAACAGTTCCGGATGGTACGGCCACAGGTTCTCCAGGCACACACCCTGATTGACGATGGTCTTGATGCCGGTGCGCAGAGACGCGCCCGCGTCCTCGCCAACGGTTCCCTCCACCTTGCGCTCGTTGAAGTAGATGAACAGGCGCGAGGGCAGGAACGAGATGCCGGTCTGCTTTTTGTCGACGAAGTAAAACAGCTCGGACAGCGAGTTCGCCGTGCAGGAACCAAGGTCGCCCTGGTCGAACACCGGCGGCAGGAAGCCGGTGGTGCGCAGGTCCACGTTGTCCAGGATGGGGTTGGGAATGGCGTCTTTAAGCGCCACGCCGCGCGTGAACTTGAAGTCGCGGAAATCCGGTAGATCGGGCCGCCAGCCGTACCATTTGTTCGTAATCATGTCTTAAATACGTAGTTAACGGCGTGAACGCACACGGACTTGTGAACGCCCTGCTGGAAGCGCCGGGGGCGGACGATTTTGACCTGGACCAGTACGCCGCAGGCGCGCTCAACCGGCAGAGCTGGGAAGCGCCAAATCCGGAAAAGCACCTGTGGATCGAAGCACTGAAGCCGCTAGGCTTTCAAGCCTACCAGGGAAAATACAAAGACCACGGCCAGATCATTCGCTACTGGGCGGCGGCGAAAGAATTAAAAATGGTCAGCGGCCAGGACCTGAGCCTGGTGGCCTCGGCGTACAAGGACGGCAATGTCGGCCTGACGATTTACCACCAGCAGCACAACGGCAGAACACCGCTGGGAGTCTGGACCAGCCGACCGCTGACGCTTGCCGAGCTGCCGCAGGCGACGCGCACGATCATCGACCGGGCGCAGAAAGCGGAGGTGTACATTGGCTTTAGCAGCACGTACGACGAACGCGACGCCCTCCAGCAGGCGCTGGGCGAATACTCGTTGATTTACCCGCTGGCGTGAGCCGGAAAAATTCTTAAAATAAAATGTTGACTGGAATTCAAACTTCGTCTACGCTTTCTTCAGTTCTTTGAACCGGGCCGCAGTGAATCGGTTACCATGAAACGAACAACCAGCAAATCGCTGGGTGCGACAACCGGCATAACCCGTTAATTTGTCGCAGCGCTCGTCCAGGGCAACCTGGTAGGTAATGCCCAGTCAGCCAACCGCCGAAGCGACGGTAATTGCAGGCGGAAATGGGCTGGGCTAAGCTATCAGAGCTTCGTGAGAAGTTTTGAGAGGGTAAAGACCCGAACCTCCGATTTGCAATTTTTGTCCGGTCTCAGGGGATTTTTAATGGGCTGGTGGTTGACGTGATGGCCGAAAGCCAGCGTCGCCAACCTTCGCAGTCGCAAGGCTGCCCAGCCCACCATGAGCGCGGGTTGGTGTACAGAGCACGACTGGCTCATAACCAGTAGGATGGTAGGTTCAACTCCTCCACCCGCAACCAATTTTGTCGGGCCGAACGTCGAGGGTTATCTTTGAATGAACACCCCTCGGCAATTACTTGTCCGACTTTTAATTTTGACATTTTATCGGGCCGAAGACCCAGGGTTATCTTTCCAAAATCACCCTGAGTCAAACACTTGTCCGATTTTTAATTTTAGCGGGCCGAAGCTGTTTGGTTATCACCCTAGCGCCTGTCGAGGTTCAAATCCTCGCCGAGGCTTTACGCCTCGGTGGTGTAACGGTAGCACAGCGCTCTCGGCGTAAGCCGGTCTCCGAACGCGACCCTTGCCCGCTTTAATTTCTACCGACGGTCGGCAGCGCCCTGCGCCTGGTGGCCACCAGGACATCGTGTGAACTGCGGTAGAATCTCTTTTCTGGGCCGACAACTTGCCCGGATTGGAATCAGTAACAACAGCCCGGGCATCGGCTGAGACGTACGGTAGTTGCGTGCGATTGCCCTTTAACCAGTATGGCGAAGATCAATGTTTCCCAGTTCGATACGCGGTCGGCCAAGCGCTCGCTCAAGCTGCCGGTCACTGAACCCCTCCCCGACCGTGGCCAGGTGCTCAACAGCACCGGCGGCTACACCTGGGCGGTAGACGACTGGAAGCGCCTGGAGCGCTTCCTGGTCCTGGGTTCGGAGGGCGGCACCTATTACGTAGACGAGCCGGACCTGACCAAGCAGAACCACGACGGCGTGCTGGCCTGTCTGAAGGCGGATGCCCGCCGGACGATCCAGACGGTGGTAGACATCAGCGTCCAGGGCCGGGCCTACCGCAACGAACCCGCGCTGTTTGTGCTCGCCCTGGCGGCGGCCTCGGACTGCCCGGAGACGCGCGCCCTGGCGCTGGAGGCGCTGCCGCAGGTGGCGCGTATCGGCACGCACCTGTACCACTTCATGGCGTACGTGACCGCCTTTCGCGGCACGGGCCGTGGCGTGCGCAACGCGATTGGCCGGTGGTTTACGTCCAAGGCTCCGGAAGAGCTGGCCCACCAGGTGGTCAAGTACCAGCAGCGCGACGGCTGGTCTGCTCGCGACATGCTGCGGCTGGCCCACCCCAAGGCGTATAATGATGCCCAGGAGGCGGTCTTCCGCTGGGTGATCGGCGGCCTGGCGGCCACCGGCCCCCGGTCCGTACAGCGCAAGCTGGCAGGCGTTAAGACCTACCCGGACGTGCGGCAACACCTGCCGGTGTTCATCGAGGCGTTCGAGCAGGCTAAGTTCGCGGACGAAGCCGAGCTGGTCAAGCTGATCGCGGCGCACAAGCTGCCCCGCGAGGCCGTGCCGACGGACAAGCTTAATTCGGTGGCCGTATGGGAGGTCCTGCTCCAGAACATGCCGCTGACGGCCATGATTCGGAACCTGGGCAAGATGACGGCGGTGGGCCTGGTGCGCCCGCTGAGCCAGGCGGCCAAGCTGGTGACCGAGCGGCTCACCAACGCGGGCTACTTGCGCAAGTCGCGGATTCACCCGATGCAGGTCCTGGTGGCCTCCCGCGTCTACGGCGGCAACGCCGGACTGCGCGGCAAGCTGGCCTGGACGGCGGTGCCGTCGATCCTGTCGGCGCTGGACGAAGCGTTTTACGCGACGTTCCCGAACGTCCATCCCTGCGGCAAGCCGCTGCTGATTGGCCTGGACGTTTCTGGCTCCATGAACAGCTCCATGGCCGGTGCCACGGCGCTGCGCGCCTGCGAGGCCACGGCGGCCCTGGCCCTGGTTCACGCCAGCGTCGAGCCGGAGTGTCACATCTTCGGCTTCGCGGACACGTTCCGGGAGCTGGGCATTCGCAAGGGCATGACCTTGGAGACGGCCATGCGGCAGGCCGCCGACATGAACTTCGGTTCCACGGACATCAGCCTGTGCTTCGAGTACGCGCGGAAGGCCAAGCTCAAGGTGGGCGGCTTTATCTGCATGACGGATAACGAAGTCAACTGTGGCCGTCACCCGGCGCTGGCGCTGCGCGACTATCGGGCGAACTTCGTGCCGGATGCCCGCAGCGTCATGCTGGCGACGACGTCGACGCCGTTTACGTGCAACGATCCGGAGGACGCGTACGGCTTGGACGTGGTGGGTTTCGACTCGTCGGTCCCGTCGGTCGTGGCGGACTTCATCCGGGGCGAAGCCGCCTCGGTGGTAGGAGACGCGGAAGTATACAGCCAGGACTAATGAGCGTCCGGGCTGACATTCTGAACGCGCAACGGAGGTGGTCAAGCACACCAGGCACCCATCGTGTCTGGTGTGTTTTTAATTTGAAAACCGGCGAGCTGGTGCGGATCGTCAACTGGCGCACGGCGTACATGAACTACGCGCCGGACGACAGCTACGTGGCGCTTTCAGCTCGGGGTGGTAAGTTTCAACAGCGTTGGTTTTCCACCGGATTGGTCGCCAAGGCGGCGGAGTGCGCCGCCACTTTGGACCAACTGGAGGCTAGGGCAGCTTGCTGAGGTAGTTTTCGATCACGTGCCGCACCGGGCAGTTGTCGCTGGAGGAGCACTGGAAAAGAATGTAGCCGATGAAACCGTTGCCGGGGACGTGGGTGATGCGGAACACGCTGGTTATTGGTTCGTTTCCGACGATGGTCCGGATGGTGATGGTCGCGGCGGTACGGTCGCGGCGCAGCAGGTTGACCCACAGGGCTTTGTAGGTTTCCAAATCTTCGGGATGCACCAGCCTTTCCCACTGGCCTTCGTTTACTTGATCCAGACGGGCGTCAAACGCCTGCTGGTAGGCTTCGTTGATGAAGATGGTTTCGCCCTCCTTGTTCACGATAAAGCACGGGATCGGACAAACGTCGATGTAGCGCTCCAGAATGCTCTGGCGGGCTACAAAATGTTCAGCTAGTTGGGTTGCGAAGCTCACACCTATAGATACTCGGCCAGTCAAAAAGGGTTGTTTCCAGTGTCACTCGGCTCCGACGAAGTTTCCCAGCGCTCCTGCGCTTCCTCTCGTGGCGTGTTATCGCTGCCCTGGGCGCTGTTATCCGCGTGGGTCATGATCTGGATGTTCCAGTGGTGGTAGCCGTCGGTACGGTCAATTCGGTCGACCGTCAGGCTGCTCGGATTCTTGCCCCGGAGTTCCAGGTAGTTGGTTTTGGCGCAGAACGCCTTGAACTGGTCCAGGGTCAGGGTGAAGGGCAGGTTGCGCTTGCGCGCGCTGTGCCGCAGCATGTTCAGGACGTAGGTGTGGGGATGCCGCTCCGCCAGGTGGCGCGCCTTGCACTTCCAGCAGTACGGCAGCGTGCATTCGTAGACGCCTACCTTGCCCGATGCCGTGCGGTAGCGGGAGCGCTTGGTGGCCCGCCGGTTCTTGCACCACTTGCTTTTGCACTTCTCCGCTTTGGTGCGCGCTTTGGGCGCAACCCGTGTTTTCTTTTTGCGGCGGTAGCCGCTCCAGTTCATGCGGGTAAGAACCCATCAGTAGCGTTTACACGGACGTGGCCCGGTGCTGACAAAAGTTTACATTGACGGATGTCTACGCCGGTGGTAACCTGTTGCCATGGTAGACATTATTACCATCTGTACGTGTGAAATCTGTCAGCCCGATCTGACGCAGGGTTTGGTCCTGCGTGATTTTGAGCGGACGGAGGACGCCACGCTGGAGGCCGCCCATCAGCGCAAGATCGAGGCCAGTCGCCTGCGCCAGCAGTTGGAGGCGCAGGACGACCTGGTTTTGTGTGCGCAGAACTAGACCGGGTTGCCTACCGGCACGTTTTTAAGGAAGCCTTCGCGGCTGCCTGAGAGGTCCACTTTCCCCGCTGCCAGAATGCGCTCGGCCTCGGCTTCCTGGCAGTAGTTGATCACGATCAAACCTTCCGGCTCGCTCTGCCAGTAGTCCAACCCGTGCGGGTCGTCGTAGACGCGCTGGTCGAGGCGCGCCCCGGCGGCGATCTCCAGCTTTTTGGTGACCACGGGTTCGGGCGTGGGTGAGCGGTCACGGTCGGCGGCCATCCAGTTGAGGCTGCCGTCGTCATCGTCGCTGGGGGCGCAGAGGTGGCGGGCCATGATCTTGCCGAGTGGCTTACCCATCTTGACGGACCCTTTCGTCGCCGTCGGGTTGGACATCTTCATGGTCATGTCCGCTGCTGGTTCAGCGCTGCTGCACGTCAGCGACATGAAATTAACACTGCTTCCGTACGTTGCACCGGGCGGGCTATTGCTGAAGTCGTCGCAGTAGCTGTGCAATTCGTTGTCGTGGGTGCAGTCCATCAGGCTGTGGCTCGTGCTGCCAAATGTGCGGCGGACTGCCGGTGCCCGTGGGCGTACTTCCTTGGAGAGGAAGAAGGACAGGCCCAGGGCGTGGACGCGGTCACCGCCGATCAGGGCATTGGCCACGCCGCGCGTTTTCTGCTCGGTCAGCACGTACTGGCGGACGGTGCCGTCCTCGGCCCGGAAGCCGTCCAACCACAGGCCGCCCGGGGGCGTGCACGTGCTGGCGAGGTAGTTCTGCTTGGGCCACTTGTGGCCGCAGTCAGCGCAGAACCGGTCCGGCCCGAAGTCTTTCTTGTGGGTGGGGCACTGGTCTCGGTACTGCTCCAGCTGGGCGTCCTTGCAAGGCAGCCCGGTGATGGCGTTGATGCCTTGGACAGACACGACGATGGCGACATGCTGGGGCACGCCGCGCAGGCAGCTGTTGAAGTCCAGCCACATGCCGCGCCCTTCGACGATGGGCACGAAGTAGCTCTTGATGCGGCCACTGCTGCGGAGCCACTCCGTCGGGCAGGCCGGGTATTCGTCCACTAGGTACGCCTGGCGGCGGTGGTATGGCGGCAGACCCTGAACGAGGGTGGAGTCATGGAGGGCCTGCGGCATGTTGAAGGAGACGCTGCAACCGTTGACGGTCATCAGGCACTCCTGGTGGGAGGCTAAGCTAAATTTGGACATAATGAGGGTGTCGGCGGAGCAAACGCCCCGCCGACGGATGGGGGTTAGTATTGACGACGGACGCCGAAGGGGTTCTGCGGCTTGGTCAGTGCGCCCAGCTCAACCTTGAGCTTGGGCAGCGTGTCTTTCTTGGCGCGTTCCCGGAATTCCAGGTCGGCTCCAGGGTAAGCGACGTCGAGGGAACTGGCTTCGGCCCGTTCCAGCAGCCGCAGCACGGCGTCCTGGTTGTTCGGGTCGATGTCGCCGCGTTCCACGATGATCCGGCACATCTGGCGCTCGCACAGACTGACCTTGGCCCAGTTGCGGTGGTTGACGGTGCTGTAGTTGTTGCGCAGCGGCTGGCCAGGGAAGAGCGGGTCTTCCTCCACCATGGTGCTGGGCCTTACGCCGACCGGCCAGAGCTTGGCCAGCTTGCCGTCGACCATGACGTTTTCGCTGGCGGGGTAGCCCTGCTCCAAGTCGGAGAGGTACTGGATGGTTTCAGTCAGCGCCACGGTGCCGTCGTCGCGGAAGGCCACGACCGGCTTGTCCTGGTAGCGTTTCTTGAGGGCCGTGCTGACCGGGTCAGACGGCTTGTCAGGCAGGTACAGCTTGAACAGCTGCATCGGATCGGCGTCCTCCAGCCGGACCTTTAGGCCCAAGGCGCGCAGGGCGGCGGTGCGGTCGTCCACCTCCTCGGTGCCTTTTCCGGTGTGGACGCTGATGTCTTTTTTGGCTCCGCGCAAACCGGCCCACGACATCCGAACGATGACAATGGGGACGTCTTTCATTATCTCGCGGTAGTCTCCGAATTTGACTTTTTCATCGTCATTGAGTCCTTCAAGACCGATGATGGATTCAATTAAACCCAGTTTTTTGGTGAGGTTATCGTTGAAATCTTCACGCAGTTCAGCGAAAACTTCATTCGGAGTTCCAGTGGACTCAAGGTAGGTTTCTACGGGTTTCCAGGCCGCGTCTACGCGGGCCTGCCATTCAGCAGTATTTTTCATATTTCAATCTTTCAGTCGTTCACTCTCGTCGATAGGTTAACCTGGTGGACGGTTCGACGGCGACCGTCCGCAGGCAGCACATTGGGTGCTGACATACCTACAGAACTGTTTTTCTCGCGTAGTTACCGGGAATGAATGAACGCGCGCTAGCGACCGCCGCCCGACTGCTGGAAACCGAGGACTGGGAGTTTACTACCCAGCTGGGGCCGAAGGCGATCACTGTATACGGCACGGCGCACGACGAGACGGAGGAATTCAACCTGACGATTCGCTGGGCGCTGATGGTGGACTTGCGGGAATGGGGCGTAAAGAGCATGGACGTAGACATTCGCTCAGTCCAGGGCCACGGCACGATTAACCACGACGAGGACGGTTCGCTGGTGCGCGCGGTGACGATCAGCTGGCCGCAGAGGCCGCGTCCAACCGGCACCCTGGACGATCCCACGGAGGAACTGGCGGCCTACATGGCCGAGCCGAACTGGAAGATCAAGACCACCTTCCGGCGGGACAACGATGTTGACGGTAAAACCATGAGCCTGACGGTCAAGCCGTCGTTTGCGGAGATTGACCTACGCAGACAGATTATTGAAATCGAGTTCTACTGAGGCGCATGTTTCGTTACCGTTTAGCGGGCCGACACTTTTCCCGGACCTGGCGTCGGGGCAAGGTGTACAGTGAAAAAGACCTGCTGCACATCGCCCGGCGGACAGGCTGCCAGCTGGAGCGGCGGACGGGAGGCATCACCGTTAAAAAGGGCGACAATGTTGTTGCCATTTTCAACGAATTCCTTCAGGATGAAGGAGCTAACACAAAAGACCCTACCAATGTCTACGCTCAAATACGCCCTAGCGGCTGGAATTATACTCCTGGCCGCACCGATCTGCCGGTCCCAAACCTGGCAGGTGAAAGTCATCGCCGCAGTCCTGGTGGCCGAAGCCGGTAGCCAGGGCCGTGACGGCATGGAGGCCGTCGGCGAAGTTATCCACCGGCGCTGCGTAGACAAAGGACGCACCCCGCTTTTCACGGTAACCCGCCAAGTCGGCTCCGTTCACGCCTTTTCCTGCCTGAACCGGACCTCGGTCGAGCACCTGGTGGAGCGCAACTGGGCCAGCCCGGCGTGGCCGCTGGCCCTGGAGCTGGCGGACGTGGTGGTCAACCACCCGGAACGCCTGGGCAACCTAACTCACGGGGCCACGCATTTCACGCGAAGCGACGAAAAGCCAACATGGGCGATAAACCACAAGCCGGTGGTGGTGATCCACGACCACAGCTTTTACCGCATACCGTACTGATCCAGACGGGCCTGCTGGACACGTGCGAAGCCGGGGTTTACCTGACCCCGGTGGTGCGGTCCATGCTCCACGTCAATGTCGGCGACTACCTGGAACTGCGTCATCCGGGCCACGGCACCGCCATCACCCGCAGGCTGCGGGAACTGCATCTCAGCGAGCCGGTGCCTGATGTATACGTCTACATTGATCCGGTCAGCGCCCACTATCTCTGTGTCGCGCCATACGAGCAGCTGGAGATCAGGCGCGCCACCCTGGATTTCGACGCGCCATAAAAGCCAGTTCTTGGCGGGATGAAAAATAAAGCCAAGCCCGCGTCGAAGCCAGCCGCCAAGTCTCCTCCAATACCAGCCAGCAAAGCCAAAGCGCCAAAGGCCAAGCCCAGTCCCTGGCGCGAATACGACTGCGAGGAGGACCTGCTCTTTCTGGGCGATCCCGGCAATTACGAGTTCGACTGCGCCATTATCGGCCTGGCGGAACGCTTCGGCGGCACGCGGGCGATAGCGTACGACACGGACAAGGTGATCGAGGTGTTGATTCGCAACGGCATGGATTTTGAAAGTGCCCGGGAGTGGTACGAGTTCAACATCATCGGTTCCTTCCTGGGTGATCACACTCCGATTTTTATTTGCACCGACCCGATGTAAACCTGGTTTTCTGTTCTTTGACTGTATGAGCGAAAATCTACCGGCGGGAATGACGCACGTTTCAGGCTACTTCAACGGTGCCAAGTGGCCGATCCACCTGGTCATTTCCCGACTAAACATCACTTTGTATTTGAAGCCAGGCGAGTACGTTCTGGATCGCGCGGATCAGAAGATTAACGACCCGTACCTGGAAATTTATGCGGACGCCAAGCAGCTGAGCCGCGAGCTGTCGGAGACGCCGGTGCCGATCAACGGCATCCCGGTAGTGGCCAACCAGCAGCCGCAGGTTTCCGCCAACCCGGTTCAGGCCACGTCCAAGTTCGAGCTGAATTCCAAGGGCCAGCGCGCGCCGGTCATGCCCAAAGCCGTATTCAGGCCGCCGGTGGCCGCCGACGCCAATCCGATCAAGGCCATGTCCATGGACGAGGCGCGCAGGCAGGGCCTGGTGCGCCGGGTGCGCGAAGTGCCAGAGGATTACGGGGACACGGACACCTCGGGCCGCCCCAACAATAATCCGCCGTCGATCAAGTACGCGATTGATCCCAGCATGCTCAAGAAACCGGCCCCGCTGCCCAGCCATCTGACGCAGGTGGAAAGCGGCGCATCCAACGTGCCGACCCGCAACATGCTGATCCAGCAGATGGCCAAAAGCTCGTCGTCAGCCGCCGCCCCGGAGTCCGCCACGGCGCTGCTCCGCGAAGCCCAGGCCAATCCGACGCAGGCGGCACCGGTCGCGCCACCGCCCACACCTTTCGGCAACCAGGCCACCATGCACGCACCGGCGGATTCACCGCTGCGCGCCGGGCAGCCAAAGCCCCGGCGCTTAAAAGCTACGCCTGCGAGCCAGCCTGTTATCCCGGCCACAGCCGTACCGCAGTCGGTGATCCGGAATACGGTGTCACCCGGGTTGAACCAGGAAATTGAGCCGGAACTGGAACCGGAAACCCAGGAGGCGGAGCCGGTGATTACCTTGGCGGATGAAAAGCAGCTCAACGAAGGCATGGCGCTGCCAGAGCCGGAGTTGACGGAGTTGAACGACGACGTCACCCCGGTCACCGCCGGGGAGGAGCCTGCGCCACCGCCGCTTAAGCCGCTCACGCCTGCGGATCAGTTTGTCTGCGCCCTGTGCGGCGCGCAGTTCAAGTTTCGCTCACAGTTGACCAAGCACGCGCGGGCCAAGCATCCGGACAACATGCACGAGGTGCTGGCGGCCTATCCGGAGGACCCGCAGGCGGTTTGATCTTGGTGACTTTGGGGTCCGGGAAAGTGCGGTCGTTATTCGCTGCGACCGCACTTTTGTTTTTTCAAATCGTAGTTAGGCCACTATGGCAACCAGCAACGCTAGCGAGCCGCGAGTGACAGCGGCTCAAAGCCCCGACACGCTGCCTCTGCGCGGCTACGCCGTGGAGCAGCTGGCCAACTACATCATGCGTCAGCTTGGCGCGCCGACCTGGAACGTCGAGCTGACCAACCAGCAAATTTACGACTGCATCCAGGACTCCTTGGGTTTGATTTCTCAGTGGGTCCCTTTGACGAAAGTTGGCACCCTCCCGCTCGTACGGGGCCAATTCAAATATCTACAAGGAGTGGACGTCGGCCTTGGCGTAGCTCGTATCGACTTTGTCGAACCCAACCCAGTCCCCACTGAGATTTTTTATGGCAACCTGATCAACCCCGCGCCGCTGTTTCGGACCGGGTTGGACGAGTACGACACCTTTCTGCGCTGGCGCAAAACCTGGCAGCGGGTCACGTCCATCAGGCCCGACTGGTTTTACGACGAAGTCGAAGAGGCCCTGTACATCCACAATCCGATTGAGCGCTATCAGGCGGGCGTGATCTGCTACTTCCCGCAGACGGACACCACCAAGCTGAACCTGACGGCGGCAGACTGGGTCAAGCGCATGTCACTGGCCAAGTCCCGTTTGCTGCTGGGCGAAGTGTGGATGAAATTTTCTGGCGCAATTCCGGGGCCGATGCAGAACATCCAGCTGGACCAGACGAAGCGGGAGAAGGCCCAGGAAGAAGTGGACCGGCTGATGGAGCAGCTCAAAGGCATGCAGCTGTCTACACCAGCCATGATCGACTGACGTGAACAAGTACAATCCAAAAGGTCTGCGCCGCGACCACCGGGGCCGCCTCCTGGACAAATGGGGCCGCACAATGGAAGTGGACTGGGACGAATTCGAGAAGCGCCGCCGGACACCCGGCAAGCCGCTGAAATACCCGCAGGTAGTCAACCCGCTGCATGCGGCGGCCAAGCTCAAGTCGACCGTTGAGGCCGTAAACTTTGACGATCCGGATCAGCTGCTGACGCGTTTTACCAACTTTGTCGTTTTCACTGAAGTGCAGAAGCGCAACCACCGCTTCCAGTCGTACATGCTGAAGTATTACTACACCGACAGGGTGTGCTCGTACGGTGAAGGGCACGAGGGACACTGGACAATTCACGAGCCGTGGGCTAAGCGTTTTCTAACGGTTAAGGCAGCTGAAGCTGCCATAATGGAAATCATCAAAGGTCAGCGCTACATGGACATTTTCTTGGCCTGGGACGACCCGCGCGGCTATCAAATAGCCGAAGTTTCGCCGAACGGCACTGACATTGTGCGCCGCGTGCCTCACCAGCTTCGGCATCCGCAGGCGCGCACGGCGGAGTCCATTGTAGACGCTCTCCTGGAGAGCAACCTGGAGGACCGGCTGATGGCCGTGGCCCGGAAGATCAAGCACTGCGGCGACTACGGCTGCCTGTTTTACCACCCGGGACTGAAGACGGTCCACTGGACTGCCGCCGACTCTGATGGTTCTCCGGACTTTACTGACTTGGACGAGATTAAAAAGATGCTGAAGCTGCCGGGTGTGGAGGAGGTTGTGATCGGCGACGAGTGGTCGCCAGGCAAGGAAAAAGGCTACCAGCGCTTGCGCTATGAAAGCTGAAGCCATAGTGGCCACCCTCCTGGAAGTGGCGGACCCGGACGACCTCGATCCGCTGGCGTACGCCGACGCCACCGTGAATCCGCAGCCCAACACGGACACCGATCCGGAGCGGCTGACGCGGGCGCTCCGCGACGCCCTGGTGGAGCGCGTCAGGCGCACATGGACATGTTTCCGCGCGAGGACTGGGAATACGAGGTAGCCAACGGCGACACGCGGCTCGGGTACGACGAGTGGCTGGCCCACCGGGTTGAAGGCGAGCGCGGCATTTAAGTTTAGCCACCGGATGCAATTCGGTTCTAGCGGGGATGCCAATACTACAAGACTCCTATCTGGCGGCAATAGCCGCAACCACTGATCCGCAGCACAAAACAATCCTGCTTACTCTGTATACAGAGAGCCTGGTAGCTTCAGGTGCTCAGCCTCCGAAAGCTGAACCTCCGAAAGCTGAACCTCCGAAAGCTGAACCTCCGAAAGCTGAACCTCCGAAAGCTGAACCTCCGAAAGCTGAACCTCCGAAAGCTGAACCTCCGAAAGCTGAACCTCCGAAAGCTGGTTCAAGTTTACCGACTCGTACTTTTGTTAACCGGTTTAACTTGCCCATGCCGGAGTATGAAATGGAGCACTACTACAAAATTACTAAGCAGTACAGTAAATTTATGGTCGATAGGCAAATGACCAATTTCAACCTTATCGCTCCGGCCAAAGCGCACTATTACAGAGGAGTGTATACGGAGGCTAACGCGCTAGAAGATCATGAAACCTGGTCTGAATTGACCATCCTCACCACAAGACTGGTTAACCGGCTTAAAGCTGAAATCAAATACAAGAAAGTAAGCTACACGGCAACATTGTACTTTGTATACGTATTATGCAAGGCGCGCTATAGGGCTTTTTTGACTGAGGCTGACGCCGGTCTTATGGCGGCTGCCTATCATGAGCTTAGTCGCGAAAACAAAGAAAAAACGTGGAATTTTTGGATTACGTTCTGGAACAAAGCCTTCGCAGACTGGAATAACAGCAGGGTCGAGAACTAAGCGTGTCGTGAATCAGTTCTACAAGGCATGGACATCGAAGAACTGGCAGACAAGCTGTACACCGTCTACTGTGCCGCCGTTGGCGGCAAAGCTTTCAACGGCGACCCGCTTCCCGCCTGGAGCACGTTCCGGGCCGATCCGACCAAGCGCAAGCAGAGCGACGCCTGGATGATTGTGGCCAAGACGGCGCTTGACGCGGTGGTCGGCTAGGCGAAATTGACCAGGGACTGGTTCGGCCCTGTGATAGTGGTGTTGTTTTTCACCACTCCCTTGGCGTTGGGGCCTGGATTTTGATCAGGTGCGCCGACGACCTTGTCGTTGTCTTTGGCGTTGACCGTGTGATTGAGCCAGTCGGGAATGGCGTAGCGTGGAGCACCGGCGGCTCCCATGCCGCTTACAGAGTTGTTCGTCATGCCTTAATTACGGCAGCGACTCGTCGACGTCGCGCGGGTCCAGCGCCAGGCGGCGCAATGGATTGGCCGGGCGGCCTGTGTTCGGAATCACTTCAACGGCCCTGTCATCCCATAAATCTATCATGCGGTAATCCTTCTGGTTGGTGATCTCCAGCGCGGGCAGCCCGTTGTCGGTCAGCCACTGCCGGACGAAAGCCAGGTCCCCTGGATTGGCCGCCCTGGCGGTCATGATCTTCACTTCTTCGCCGTTGCGCAGCCACGCCTTGACCCGGGCCATCATCGCCGGTACCGGCGGCCCGATGTGCTCGGGGCCGTGGAAACCAGTGTCATGGGCCAGGGTGCCGTCCAAGTCTACTCCGTGCCAGCCAGCCATGGCTTAAATACAGTGAACGAGTTGCAACCGCTCCGGGTGAAAGAAAACCTCCACCAGCTTGAGCGTCCAAAAGCTGGGGAAGGGAAAGCTGAAGTCCGGCAGGCAGCCTTCCGACGTAAAGGTGATAGGTCGATAGTCGCCGGTCTTGATGTCTGCCGGGCAGCCCGGCCAGATGATCGGGTCGTCGTGGCAGAAGACCACCATTTTCGCCTTGCGGAGCACAGGCACAAGCTCGTTGATGACTGCCCGGCTTAAATGGCAGATGACGTCTTTGACCAGGACCACCGCTTCGTCCACCGGCGGCGGAACGCCAGGCTCGCCTAGCTGAGGAAAAGTCTGGATGTAATGCCGTTGCAGGAGCGGCAGCAGGCGCGCTTTGGCCTTTTCCAGGGCTACCGGCGACACGTCGTAGGGCTGGTAGTAGCTGCGCGGCACGCCGCTGAGGATGGCCTCGGCCACGCGGCCATCGCCGCAGCCCCAGTCGATGACGCGAAAGTGCGGGTAGTTCTGGTTGGCGTGCAACAGCATCTGCACGAATTCAATGTACGGGCGGCAGTGCGCCGGGTCGGACCCGGGGCCGGAGCCGGAGGTGGAGTCCCAGGCTCGTTCCGTGTAGTGGACGTCGAAAATTTCGCTGAGGGGTTTCATGGTCGGGCTGCCAGGGTGTTGCCGGTGGTTGTGCCGATGATGCGGGTGAAACCGAGCAGGCTGACGGCGTGGTGCATGCTGGCTTCGTAGGCGGGGTCGTAGGGGCCGTTGGGCCTGCCCATCTCGTAGCAAAGTAGACGCGTGTCCTTGAGCAGCTGGTGCGACGCCAGGATGATCTCCTGGTCCAGGCCCTCGCAGTCGATGCTGACGAAGTCGAAAGGCCGCTGGCCGGTCAGCTGCCACAGGGATGCGGGCGTGATCGACGCCAGGTAATGGCAGGAGAGACCGGGAGTCTCGGTCTTGCGCCGCTCGACCTGCCAGCAGGCCCCGGTGCTTAGGTGCCCGTCGGTGGTGAACTTCAAAATCCGGGCGTCGGAGCTGATGGCGCAGTTGAGCAGGTTTACGCTCGGCAGTTCCCGGTAGTTCTCCAGGAGTTCGCTGAACTGGCAGTGGAGCGGTTCCACCATCCAGCCGCTCCAGCCATTGAGCGCCAGGCGGCGCGTGTTGCTGCCGCTTATGCCATTGGCCGCGCCGAGGTCCAGAAAAGTTCCGACGTGGCTGCCAAAGAAGTCGGCGACAAGGCTGTCCTCGTTGTATTGGCTGAAGCTGGTCACAGGTCAAACCCAATCAGGGCGTTTTTGTATACAGTAACGCCCAGCGCGGTCGCCTGCCGGTGACCCAGCTCTACCGGCTTGACCTCTTCACACACCACGGGCAGCCCGTTCCAGACCGGCCCCAGGGACCGCCGGTGGGCCAGGATGACCGCTGCCGCCGGGTGGACGACTATCCGTTCCGGCGGGCGATTGTGTTTCTGCTGGTACTGGTCCACCAGCTGGCTGAGTATTTTTGGCGGTTTCATCTTCGGTTAAAGCGCGCTGGACCAATTCCAGCAGGGCGCGGTTAAGCGCCAAAGTTTCGTTCAGCAAGCCCGCCGCCGCGATCAGCGGGTCCGCTTTGGCGGAAAGGGCCACGCAGCGCATTTTCAGGGCGGCGGCGTCGCGCAGCAGTACTTGATTCATGTTCTTTGAGAACAGAATTATGACTGACACACCTGTATTTTCTCTCGCCTACACTAGCGTGCGCCCCGCCACCATACCGGAAGTGGTTAAGCTGTGGAACGAACGCTCAGTCAGCAAGAACCACGAATGGGTCATTTCTGTGGATCAGGATGACGACGCTTCATTCAAGGCAGCCCTGGCCGCGCTGGAATCGCATGACCGCAGTCTGGTGGTCGTAAACACCGGCAGTCCCGACTGCAACGCGGGCTGGAATGTCGCCTGCGCCTCCACGACCGGCAAAGTGATCATCTGCGTGGCCGACGATTTCGTGCCGCCCCGCAACTGGGACGAACTGCTGTTGAGCCTGGAGCCGAAAGGCTGGGAGGACGGCGAGTACGTGGTCAAGGTCGAGGACGGCTACGTGCATGACATCTTCGTATTGTCCATCCTGACGCGCAAGCGCTACGAGCGGTTCGGCTACGTGTTTTACCCAAAATACCGGTCCATGTTCAACGACACAGAATTTGGCGACGTCGCCCGGCGTGACGGTGTGGTTATTAACGCCGACCATTTGCTGTTTGAGCATTTACATCCGGATTGCGGCAAGCGCAACCGCGACGACCACGACCGGTTACACGCGTCCAAGGAGCGTTGGAACGCGTCCCAGATGCTCTACAATTTCCGGAAGGCGCGCAACTTTCCGCTGGACGACGGCCCCAAGGCGCAGCAGGCCGCGCCGGAGCCGGTGAACGCCAAGACCACGTATGTCGCCTACATGCAGGTGACCAAGGACGATCTCTGCCTGCTGGACGTCTGCCGACGCCTGATGACCGAGGGCGTGCAAGACTTCTGCTTCTGCGAGCCGGACCGCTACTGGTCCGGCGAGGCGATTGAACCGGCAGACACCGAGGCGCTGGCCAAGGTCATCGAGACGGTGAAAGCCGACGGCGCGACGGTGCATCACCGCAAGTTCCATGTGGAACAGTTTCAGGTCGCCCTCGATACCCGCATCCAGGTGGAGACGCGCGTGCGCAACGAGAGCCTGCGCTGGATACGCAGCCTGGGCTACCAGCACATCCTGGTTGTAGACGGTGACGAGCTGTGGATTCCGGGCACGCTGGGCCTGATCCAGAAATACGTGGAGCAGGGGCACAAAGCCATTGCCTGTCAGATGATTCCGGTCATCGGCTTCCCCGGCTACCCGGTGGACTTCGCCACGGACCTGGCGGTTGTCTACATCGGAGAGACGGTCACCTTTTCGTCCTGCCGCAGCCCCTACATCCCGCTGAGCCGCATTCCCCGGTCGCTGATCTACCACTTCACCGGCACTCGCCGGACGATGGAGGAAACCATCGCCAAGCATCGCCGGGGCGGCCATTACGACGACCCGGACTACGATTTCGAGGGTTGGATCAAGGACGTGCTGCCCAACATCGCCCCCGGGCTGAAAAACGCCCACATGTTCAAGCCCAAACAAATCTGGCCCACCGTGCGGGCCTGGAAAAAGCAGGAGCTGGAGCAGATGCCCGAAGCCGTCCGCGCTTTTCTCGGAACAATCGCCGTTTAACCCTGTTCTCTTTCTGGAATGAAGCTACCGATCAACACCCAGTGGGTCATCGCCACCGTCAAAGAACCGGTCATTTTCCAGCAAACGCTCGACGAAGCGTGGCTGCTGAATCCCAACCGGCGCTACATCCTGAACGCCAACCGGCTGGAAACCATCGAGCCGTTCCTGGACACCGTGTCTGAGTTTGAGTGTTCGTCCTTGTACCACCGGCTGCACGGCAAAGCCGATCTCTGCGGCGGCAAGCTGCTGGTGGAGCGCTGCCGGGAGCGCGGCCTGGGCGACCTGCTCTTTCTGACCGGCGTCCTGGGCTACCTCCAGCACATCTCCAGCAACAACGTGCAGATTGACCTGATGGGCTTCGCCGACCGTGGCGTCGTGCTGACGCACAGCCCGCTGATCAGCAACGGCTGCGTCAAGTGCGGGCCGGTGGAGTACGACGCCCTGCGCCACTACAATTACCACTGGTTTGTCAATTCCGTGACCGAGCAGGACACGGAGCAGGATCAGCTGAATGTCTACGACGCCCTGTACCAGCAGCTGGGCTTCGACTACACCCAGATCGAGCCGCGCTGGAAGCGTCCCACCGCTGTGTTGAAACAAGAGGACTACCTGAGCCTGGACGCGTTTTTCCGCCGGGTGATGGACGGGGTGAAAGTGGACCTGCGCCACATCGGCTACATCGTGGTCGCGCCGTTTTCCAATTCCAATCTGCGCTGCTTGAGCTACACCCAGTGGCTGAACGTCATCAGCCTGCTGGCCACGCGCCGCCCGGTGGTGGTGGTCGGCACCGCCACCATGCGCCTGCCGGACACGGACATCAGCGCCGGGGAATTTATCCAGCGCCTGGGCCAGTTCGGCCAGGCCGTGGTCAACGCCGTGGACAGCACCAACACCCGCGCCCTGATGGCGCTGATTTCCCGGGCGTCCGCCGTGGTCTGCCTGGATTCCGCGCCGCTGTACATCGCCCAGGCGCTGAACACCCCGGCGGTCTCCCTGTGGGGCACCCACCATCCCGCAGCGCGGATCGGTTACGACCAGCGGTACATGGAGTGGGCCATCTGGCACGGCGACGCCTGCCGCTGCGCGCCCTGCTTCGCCTACAGCTATTTTCCGTACGACAAGTGCCCGAAAGGCCGTCAGCAGCAGGTGTGCGAAGTCATGCTGGACATCGACGCCCAGGAGGTTCTGAACAAAGTAGACGAAATCCTAGCCACGCCGACGAGCTTAACCAGCCTGACGGTGCCCCACCATGCCTAAAGCCCCCGAGCCGCTCATTGACCACCTCCACCTGGCGGGACGGGTCATACCCATCACGGACCTGCTGACCGCGCCCTACGAGGATGTCACCGAGGCCAGCCTGAAGCTGCCGGTGGTCCTGGCTTTTCTGGGCATTCAGCGGGCCTGGGCCGTGGAGCGCTGCTGGCGGGCCGAGCGTGACCTGGACCGGGCCAAGGCGCGCGCCTACTTCGATCTCAAGGGCGGCCAGTTTGTGGCCAAGGGCTACGGCGAAAAGTTCACCGAAGAGGCGATCAAGCGCGCGGTGGAGCTGGAGCCAGATGTAGACAAAGCCTTCGAGGTCTACGTCGACCGCAAGCGCCGCCTGGACTCGTTTACGGAAACCATCGCGGCCCTCAAACTCAAAATTGATTTAATCCGTTCTAGCGAAACAACACGACGCAAGGCCGCAGAAGAGGACCTCTGAGGCCGTCGTACAACTGAAACATACAGACACAAACACAATGAGCAACAACCTAGACCCCAAAATCCTGGCCAAGCTGAACAAAGAATCAGCGTTCATCCAGAGCCAGCAGCGCGGTGCGCGCCAGATCAAGATCGAGAAAGGCCAAACTATCGTGGTGCGCTTCCTGCCCGCCCGCATGGGACCCTCCGGCGTGTGGTACGCCCGCGTGGCCAATCACTGGCTGGATCGCCGTCCCCTCACCTGCCCCCGCCTGACGGATGAAGACTGGGGCGGCAACCAGGACACCGAGTGTCCGATCTGCACCCTGGCGGACCAGCTTAACGACGACCATGACGAAGTGGTCAGCAAGTGGGGCTGGAACCTCAAGGCCAATCCGCAGTACATGACCTATTGCGTGCTGCTGGAAAAGAACGGCAGGCAAATGAGCATGGACGAGATCATGATCCCGTACGTGTTCAACCTGAACAAGTCGGTGTTTGAGGAGCTGCACGCCTTTTACGTGGCCGGTGGCCGCAAGTCGAAGGACAGTGTGCTTGACTACCACAAAGGCAATGACTTCAGCGTCATGCGCACGCAGACCCGCACCCGGCTGGACAAGCTGGACAGCCTGCCTATTTTTGACGAGGACGCCAGCTTCGACTCCCACATCAAAAAACTGGAAGCGTTGCTCAAGGAGCCGCGTATCAAGCTGCCCACGGACCAGGAGATGGAAGCGTTTCTGCTCAAGGCCGAAGCCGCCAGCCGCAAGATCGGCCAGGGCGACTCCGACGCGGTGCGTCCGCGCCGCCGGGCGGCTGATGAAGACGAAGCTCCCCGTGGCCGCCGGGCCGCTGATGACGATGACGATGCTCCCCGTGGCCGCCGGGCTGCTGATCCGGAAGAGGAAGCTCCCCGGGGTCGCCGCGCCCCCGACCCGGAAGGTGATCCGGAAAGTGAGGCTCCTCGTCGTCGCCGGGATGACGATGACGATGCTCCCCGTGGCCGCCGGGCCGACGCCGAGGAGGAAGCCCCGCGCCGCCGTCGCGAGGACGATGACGAGGAAGCTCCTCGCCGCCGGTCAGCTGCCACAGAGACGTCCACGCGCAGCGCCAAGACCCGCCAGGATGACGATGACGATGACGGTGATCTAGGCCCGCAGCGCAAGCCTAAGAATCCGCCGCCGGAAGCTGAAGACCCGGACCCGGAACCGGATGCTGGCCGGGACGCTGACCCGGAAGGGGCTGACGAGGGCAAACCGGAAAAAGACCCAGAGGACGATCCGCGTCCCGCTGGGCGCAAATTGACGTCTCCAGCCAACCGGGCACGCGCCGAGGGCGGCAAATCCCAGTCAGTTGAGGATGAAGATGAAAACCTGCCCGAGGAGGAACGGGATTCAGCTCCGCCAGCCAAGGAGCCGGTCGGCGGCAAGAGCGAGGGCGGTGAACCGCCGCCGCCGGTGAGCCGTACCGGTAAAAACGCTGAAGCGCTCCGCAGCCGCCTCACCAACCTGGGCAAAAATAAATGAGTAAGAAAGCACCCAGTCTTGATCCCCAGGACGAGCTGTTCAACTCGTTGTCCAGCACGAGCCACGGGGATCAAATGTGGGACGTGTGTTATACCGACGAGGAAACGCTGTCCCAGGTTGATTACTCATTGTCCACCGGCATCGACGCGTTCGACGAAATTGTCGGCGGCATGCCGTTTGGCCGCATCGTGGAAATCTACGGCCTGGAAAGCTCCGGTAAGACAGCCATGTCGATCCGGTGCGCCGCCCGCGCCCGGCAGAAGCACATTCGCAGGCTGATCCGGGACGACGACAACAAGCTGGTTGGCTTCGAGGAGGTTGACCCGGCCACCGTGGATACGATGGTTTTCTACATCGACAATGAAGGTTCCCTGGACATGGACGGCAAGGTCACCTTTGAGGGTGAGGCCATCAAGTTCGTGAACTTTCGGTGCGACACCACGGAGAACATGTTCAAGTCCCTCGACAAGTGCCTGGACAGCGCCGAGAAGTGGAAAGCCAAATACCCCAAGCGCACCCTGTTCACGCTGATGATCGTGGATACGATTGCCAGCACGGTCACCAACAAGGAGCTGAACGCGGACTGGGACGCCCAGGACTTTCCGCGCGCCCCGCAGCAGATCAGTCGCGGCCTGGCCAGGTTGGTCCGCCGGATCAACACGCTCAACGCATGCTTGATCTGCACCAACCAGGTGCGTTCCACGTTCAAGCAGGGTCCGTCCAAGCGCCCCACGTTCGCGATTGACCCCAAGGACTACAAATCGAGCGGCGGCTTCGCGCTGCGGTTCTACGCCAGCCACCGGGTGTTCTTCTGGGCCATGGACGCCAAGTACAAGCTGCTGCCGACGGCCAAGTTCTCCGCCGGTTTTCAGCTGGGCTTCCACACGTCCAAAAACCGGATCAAGCCACCGCTGCGCGAGGGCCGCATGGTGCTGCTGACCGACCCCAAGCAGGGCGGCCTTAACGACGCCTGGAGTCGCCTGGAGACGATGCTGTTCCTGGGCTTCATCGAGTGCCGGGCCAAGGAAAAAGGCGTCGGCTTCGTGCTGAAATTCAACAAAAACGGCATCACGCCGACGACGTTCGGAGCGGCGGCCACAACCACCACCCTGGACGAAGATGATGACCTGCCGACACCCCGCCGGGGCGGCAGCCGCAAGGACCCGGAATTCAAGTACCGGAGCGAGTGGCCGCAGTTCATGGCGGAGCACCAGGCTGACGTAGACTTATTGTGGAAGGCAGCGATTGCCTTCTGCGACAACACGCCGGGCCTGGACGGCAGCATCTGTTTGGAAGAGGAAGAAGAGGAACTTAACACTTAAAATTACTATGGCAACAACTACTGAGTACTCAACGGAGAAGGAATTGACGGACCTTTTAGAGTCCGTTTTGGCAAAACAAGAGCTGCTACTGAGCAGCCTTACCAACGAGGAAGTGGAGATCAAGGCGGTCTTTTACATCAAGACCGACGAAGAGGGCGAGACCAAGCCCAGCGCGGGCGCGCCGGTCAAGCTGCGCAAAATCAGTCCCGAGTTCAAGCTGTTCATGAAGGACAAGCCGGACTTCATCCTGATTTTCGATTATCACGCCTGGAAGCACGTGTCGCCTGAAAAACGGGAACCCATGATCCATGAAACGCTGCGGCGCATCAGCGTGGAGCGCAACCAGGCGGGCGCGCTCAAGCTGCGGACGCTGCCGCACGCCATTCAGACCGACATCGCCACGGCCCAATGTTATGGGGCCTGGAATCCAGCTCTAGTGCAGATGAAAGACGCGCTGCGGCAGCGCTTGATGCCCTACGGCACGAGCGAGAACGACGACCCGGAGGCGTACAACCACCTGGCCGGTAAGGTCAAAAAGCCGACCGAAGAACCGGCGGCGGAGACAAGCGAAACGGCGGAAGCCGAAGTCGCGGCGGCGGAAGCGGGCGAAGCGGCGGAAGCCGCCGAGGAAGCCGCGCCGGAAAAAGAGACGCTGCCCACCCGCACCAACCGCCGTCGGCGGCCTGCCGTGGGGCAGGAAGAGGCGGATTGAGGCTCGATAAAAATTTTTGAGTACTTTTGTACGATTTTTGTTGAAACCTCTGATCCTAAGCTGTATACCTAAGACCAGTTAATAAACACTGTACCTGGAACGGCAACCTGTCATTTCTTTGCTACGTTGCCGTTCGCTTTTAAGCCTTAACATTATGCCCACTGATCTGACTGCGGGATGGTACCGTCGGGTAAACGACGTACTACGGGAAGAACCCCAACTGAGCACAAGCTTGTGCAAAGAAACCGAAACCGTGCAAGACGGCAGCCCGAACGGCACCGACTACTCCAAAACGGTTTGTGACCTCACCCGGGCGATCTATCGCTCCGGCAAAGACGTGCCCAAGCTGACCAAGCAGCAAATCATTGGCAGCGCCACCAGTGTGTTGATACTGGATACGCCGCTGCCGGTCGTCAGGGAACTGATGCAAAAGCCAGTTCCCGTGCGCAGCGCTGAACCCAAGAAAACAGCGCCCGCCAAACCCAAGCCGCCGGAAAAACCCGTCAGCCCTCGCCCAAAAGTAGAACCTTCTGAACCCAAGCCCGCCGCCAAAGTTGAACCCAAGCCGGTCGTCAAGGCGGAGGTCAAACCCGAACTCAAGCCGCTCAACCGCCCGGCGGAACCGGCTCCAGCCAAGCCCGCCCCGGCTAAACCGGTCCCGGCTAAGCCCGCACCGGCGGCAGCCGCCGTAGTCCGCGAAAGCGAGGACACGGACGTGGAGGCCAAACCTGCGCCCAAGACGGCGCTGTCCAAGCCCATCAAGTCAGGCACCAAGCCCAGCACTGACGAAATCACCTACATCCGGGACAAGATACCTTACATTCCCGGGCTGACCATCATCAACAATCTGCACGCCATCATGCTCTTGATGGAACCGTACGTCCGGCGCGGGGACAAAGTGGCCGCCGATCTAAACGACGAATTTGCCACCTTGATCGACAAAGTTTACGTCCTCGTTACCCTACCTTCCGGTGGCTAAGAAAGCATCCAATCCCGTCGACGGCGAGCACATCTTTCCGGCGAGCAAATTAACGCCTTTGGCGGTCCAGTGGAAGCAGTTGAATGCCACGGGCCGTCACAAAGAGGCCATGCTCGTCCTGGAAGAGATCGTCATCGGTTCCACGGCCATGTTTCAACGCCTGGCCCAATTTGAAGACTTCCACTACACGGTGGACCTCCCGATCCTGGTCAGCGCGGCCCAGGAGAAGGTGATCAAGTGGCTGGCCAAATGGCAGCCCAAGAAAGGCAAGCTTTTCTCCTGGTTCAGCAAGTGCGCCAAGAACGCGTTCAAATCCGAGCTGGTCAAGGTCAACCAGTACCGCAAGCGCTATCATGTCACCAGCGAGCACCTGGAGAAGTTTTACGGCGTCGAAGACCACGAAGTCAACAAGCACGACCTGTCCCTGGAAGTGCGCAAGCGGATCACCGACATCATCTGTCGCTGGTCCGACCCGCAGATCATCGGCGCGCTGCGCTTCTCCCTGGAGTGCATCGTCGAGGACGAGCACGACCGCCAGGCGGTGGTGCGCTCGGCGGCTTACGCCTACTGTCTCAGCCTGGAATTCAGCAAGTACCTGTACGAGTGGTGTACGGTGGCCTTGCGCACGGCGTTTTACGACAAAGCCTATATTCCGTACACGGAGTACGAGCTGCTGATGGCGGCGGAGAGCTTCACCTTTCTTCCCGACCTGTTCAACATCATCGGCATCGAAAAGGGCAAGGAAGTGCTGGCCATTTTTGGCGGCCACCGGATCAAATTTCCAACCTTGCAGGCCGTGGCCCTGCTGGTTGAGAAACAAAAAATAGCCCGCGACATCGAGCGCAGCGATCAGGACCCCGATGCCGTCGTGGAGGTGGCGCGCAAATATAAACGGACCCAGCGCGCCGCCGAACAGATATTCAACGAAATGTTAGAAATAAGAGACCCCCGACGTTATGGCGAATATGGCGTTTTCGACGAAGATTCCGGACAGTGATTGCTGGCAGGTAAAACTGACCCGGCACCACGTCTGTCGCGGCCCGCTCTGGGCCGACCCCAAGCTGCGACCACCCATCTTGGAAGAGATGATGGAAGACCTGGAGCGCGTGATCGCCTCCGTGGCCTGGCAGTACCGGGATGTGACCACCCCGTTCATGCACTACGACGAATTGATCGGCGAGGGCCGGTTGAAGCTCGCGGAGCTGATCAGCAAGGGCGAGCTGGACCGCCAGGTCAGCCGCTACGACTTCTTCCGCTTCTTCACGGCCTGCGTGAGCAACATGGCCCGCAGCCGTCTACAGAAGTACCGGTTCACGGAAAAGCGCACCGGCCAGAAGCCGCCGCCCCGGGACCAGCGTTTCGCCCCGGCACCAGGGGCTAAGCCCTTGAGTGTAGACGACGACAACGAGCATGAAGAGGAGGCCCCCGCTTACCACAAAAACGTCGAGCTGAGCCTGGACGATCCGGAGCTGAACGTCCAGGTGGCCAACGGCAGCGACCATGACCAGCAGGAAGCCCGCGAGGTCGAGGCGGAGTATGAGTCGCTGTTGACGGAGACGGAAATCCTGGTGTTCCGGCAGCTCCACCGGCCCAACGCCAAAGCCTGCTGCCTGGCCCAGCTGGACGCCTGGCGTAAACGGGAGGACCAGGGCTTCAACATCAAGCTCAAGAACGAGCATCTGGCCGAGGGGTTGGGCATGGATGTCAAGGACTTCGCCAAATACGTTCTAACAGTCAGGCAGAAAATCACCGCCTACCGCAACATGAGCAACGAACAACTAGATGAACAAAGCCGCCGGAACGTCCTGATCGCCACCTTGAGCCAGCTGTTTGGCATCCAGATTCCCGCCAATCTGCACGACGACATGGTGGTCCGGCGATTGTTTACGATGGCGGCGCGCAATCAATTTGACGAGAAGGTCAAGGGCAAGCCCGAGGTGGAGGAGATGCTGATCGAGATCGGGGCCAAGCCGCCCCGGATGATCGGCAACATCATGTCCTGCTACGGCATCCTGTACTCCCGCAACTGCCGCAAATGCAACATGTGCGACATGCGGGACAGCTGCCGGATCGAAGCGGCCAACCTGGGCCTGACCACTATGGCCATCAGCCCGCGCCTGCTGGGCCGCAACCAGGAGCGCATCCCGGCCTGCCTGCCGCACCCGGCGGACAAGGAGTTCCGGGTTTCCAGCAGCGACGAGCAGGAAATCATCGCCTACCTGGATGACAGCTTTTCCCGCCGTGTGGAAGACGAAACCATTGTCTACTACGGCGAGGACTCGTCCAACAACCGGCACCGGGTCCTGTTCACGGTAGACAACACCAGCCCCATGCGCCTGCGGTTCAGCGCGCCCAGCGACAAGCTCAAGACCCGGCTGGTCAGCAAGCAGAAGGCGTGGCAGCCCCGGGATTGCGCCTCGCTCGCGGAAATCTTCGCCCTGATCGAACAACACGCCAAAGAGGCGCTCAGCTAACATGCCTGCCATTCCCGCTCCCGAAAAGCCGATGTCGCGCTTCGAGGCCCAGCGCAAGCTGGGTCTGTTTGCGCCCTTGGACTTCACCATGGCCGCCCTCATTCTGTTCAGCTGGATGACGCTGGGCTTCTGGAAGCTGTTCGGCGCGCCGACGGCCAACGAGCTGATCGCCTTTGCCATCGTGAACGTGGTGGTGACCCAGCTGTGGATCGTGGTGCTGTGCTACCGGGTGCTCGTGTTCGTGCTGGACCTGGGCGCGGACGTCAATCTGATGCCAGAGTCCGCCGCGCGCATCGTGGTGGGCTACTGGGAGGGCCGGAACAAGTGAATTACAACCGCAACCAGCTGGCCGTAGACTTGAACAAGCGCCTGGACCTGCCGGTCTCCCGCGCCCTGGGAATTGTAGACACCATCCTGGACTGCGTCACCGAGGCGCTGGGCAAGGGCCGCCGGGTGGAGTTCCGCAACTTCGGCGTGCTGGAGGTGGTCACCCGCAAGCCCAAGGTGGGCCGCAACCCCAAGCGCCCACACGCCGCCCAATACCACATCCCGGCCCGCCAGGCGGTCCGCTTTCGCATGGGCAAGGTGCTGACCTCCCGGCTTAACAACTGAAGCGTATGGAAACCAAAGTCATGCCCCGGCCCCGGGTCAAAGCCACCGCCCGCATCCAGCTGACCGTGGAGATCAAAGCCACGTCGCCCTGGGGCCACGACTGCCTGATCGGCCAGCTGTACGACCAGGCGGCCAAAGAGGCGGTGGAAACGCTGACGTGCCTGTTCCGGGCCAACGCTGCCGCCGCTAAAATCGTCGGCGAGCCAAAAGTCATCGGCGTGCTCACGGAATCTGAATCATGAAATCTTTCATCGGCATCCTCACCTTCCGGCGGCTGGCGGCGCTCCAGGCCATGATGGCCGGAATTGAAGAGCACTGCTCCCAGTACCAGTGCGCCATCGCTGAAGACTGCGGCCAGCGGGACAGCACGTCGAGCTTCCTGAAAGCGGGCCGCACGACAGAGTACGCCTACCGGCGCGATCTCATGGCCACGGAATACGTAGACAGCGGCGACCCGGCGGCGGTCTATCCCAACGCCCGGGTGCTCCTGGGCGAACGCAACCTGGGGGTGGCAGGCAACAGCAACCGGCTGATCAAAATGTTCATGGACTCGGGCTGCGACCACCTGTGCCTGTGTAACGACGACCTGCTGGTCACCGGTGATTTCGTCCGCGCGTACGCCCAGGCGCACGATGACCTGGGCGTGGGCCTGTTCTGTTTCTGCGACTTCGACAAGGCCAGCCCGGCCATCTCCGGCAACCCGGAGAGCTACAAGTGGGTCACGTACCCCTGGCGCGGGTACAAGGTCAAGATGCTGCCGCGCATGACCGGAATCATGATGTCCATGACCCGGGCGGTGATTGAAAAGATCGGTTACTTCGACACTGAGTTTGGGAAATTCGGCGAGGAGCACTGCGACTTCAACATCCGGGCGCGCCTGGCTGGTTTCATCCAGATGGAAAAGCAGGACATGAACTGCCTGGACATCGAACATGGTCTGCTCCAGCACCAGGATGTCCCCACCAGCTTTGCCGGGGTTCCGCGCAAGCAGGCCGACCTGGTTGCCTCCCAGGCCATGAACCGGGCCACGCGTGAGTATAGCTACCGTCACTACTACCGTCCGTTCAAGCTGATCTATCCCCCGTGGTCGGGCGGCTACATGAACGCAGGCAGCTCCACCCGTCAACTTGAGCAGGTCGGTTATCGGATTCTCACTGACCTGGTGTAGTTAGCCCAGGTATGAGCTACAACCCATTTTTGCGCCGCCTGCTGGGCGAGTCGGACGATGAAATCGCGCCGCCCGAGGTAGACGACGCGGCTCAGAGCCAGGCGCAAGCAGGTCCGGAGCCAGCCCAGATTGATCCGGAGCCAACCGAGATGGATGCGCCGCCAGCTCAATCCAGCACCGTGCCGGTTCAGGAGCTGGCCCGCATGTGGCAATCCGGCCAGAAGATGGACGTGGCCACCCAGCTGATGTTTACACCCGCCAGCTACGTTGATTTTGTCAACCTGTGCTTTGTGATCGGCCAGGGCGCAGGGCGCGAGCTTGGCCAGCTGCTGGACGAGCTGGCGGATTCGGAGAACATTCCCGTGCCGGAGCCGTCGTCCGATTATTCCCAGATTTTGCAGCGGGTGGTCGCCAACCGTGACAAAGGCACAATGGAGCCGGTTTCGTGAATGCACTGATTGCACAGGTACTGGGCGAAGACAGCGAAACCTCCGGCAGCCCGGAAGAGCGCCGGGAGGTGGAGCTGGCCAACGCCATTGTGGCCGCCGCCAAGCGCGGCGACCGCGACCAGATCATCGCCCTGGCCAGCGAACTGATCCGGATGCACGATCCGGCCACGGCGGCCTCCTACGACCGGGAAATGTCAAAATTACGCGTATGAATCCAATGTTGAAACGTGTGCTTGGCGAAGAGCGCGGCACCAAAGGGGTAATTCCTGACGACGCCGAAGAGCACGACATGACCCAGGAAGTGGTAGGCAAACCGCTGGCTCCGCTGACCCGGGTGGTCCAGGAACCCAGCAAGCCGACCGGCGAAAAGGAGAAGTACCTGACGCCGTACTCGGCGCTGACCGCCCCGGACTGCACGCCCGACTCACAGCAGCCCATCGACCCCTCCAAAGTGCCAGGCAGCGGCAGCCCGCAGAAGTTTACCGTGGCTGACCTGGAGAACGCCCCGGAGCTGCCCCAGAACGGCATGGGCCAGAGCGATCCAGCCATGCGCGCCATGGATGTGCTTTTGGGCCACCGGCGCACTGGAGCGCCTGCGCGCAACGGCCAGGAGATGGCCGCCGCCGGAGCCGTGTCCACCGAGGAGGCTGAGGCCATGGTGCAGAATATGACGGTCTTGACTGAAGACGCGCCCCAGGCGCAGGGCCACGCCGCCATGGCGTTGCTATCGGCCAAGGACGGCGGCACGATGCCGGAGCCGACCAGCAATTTTAATCCCACCAACGCCTACGAGGCCCTGCGGAGGTTCATGTGAGCCAGGACGCCGACACGTTCTGGGGCCGGTGCTCGGTGATGACCGAAGCTGAGATCGCGGCCAGTCCTTTGGTTTACCACTCCCACAGCCAGCCGCACTGGCGTGACGACAACACCTGCTCCCACTGCGGCGGCATGAAGCCATCCATCGCCCTGGAGGCCATCAAAAACGGTGCGACGGTGGTGCCGACCGACAAGAATTACAAAATCTACCTGGAGCCGGTGGCGGGCCAGCACCTGCCCAGCAGCCCGGCCAACAAGTGCTACCTGAACCATTTCAGCGAAGCCCAGGCCGTCGAATTCGTGCTCCTGAATGAGCAGGGCAAGATGAAGCTCGCGACGCCAGGCCGATTTTACAGCGGGCTGTGCTTCGGTATCTACAAAGACGCCATAACCAAGGCACTGCATGAACACAACGCTACGAAGAGTCCTGGGGGAGAGCCAGCAAAGCCAGCCGACCCAGTCCCTGGAAGTAATTGAGGCCACGCGCGCAGAGACGTATCACGTCTGTCCGCACTGCCAGCAGGAAATTCACGAGAAGCACGTCTTTTTCCAGGGCGAGAGCATGGATCAGGCGTACCATTCCGACTGCAAAGGCCCGATCATCTGGCCGCCCAAGACCATCCGGGCCGCGCACGAAAAGTTCCGGCAGGCGGCCCGGGACCCGAACCACCCCTGGCACGACATTTTCGGCAAAGGATGAACGCCGCCCAGTTAGCCTTCAGCCTGTTGGAAACCGACGGCGAGTGGACGCCCGAGGGCTACACCCTGGTGGCCGCCGCCGACGTCGGGGACTACAACATGAAGCTCTGGCAGGGCAAAAAGCACATCAAGGGCGAGGAGGTCAAGTTCAACGAAATTTCGCTCAACCGGCGCGGCCTGTCGTTCGACCCGGACAGCCAGCAGAAGCGCCAGGTGGGCGGACATCACGCGTTGGGCCACCGGCACGAGTTTCTGGACCTGGTGCGCAGCTGGATTTCCAAGTACGGCACTCTCCTGGTCGGCAGCTACAACCAGGACAAGCTGAGCTTTTATCACCGGCTGCTGCGGCGCTACCTGCCCCGCGTACACGTGAGCGATCCATTTCCGCCGTTCGACGAATCAGAGGGTGTGGCCGACTACTTCACCATCGGCGACGCCAGGAACATCCGGCCCATGGGCGAGTCCGCTGAAAACGTAGACCCGCAGCGGTACATTGACGAATTGCCGTCTACTTTGGACCGGATGAAAGAGGCGGCTCTGGAGCGCTACAAGGAGTGCCTGCCGGGCATAAATCGGGATAATTTTTGCGACTGGGCGGATGAAATTGCGCTCGCTATTGTATACGAGTTCATGCAACCAGATCAGCTTGAGCTGGTTGACAGTCGTGAATCGTTCAACTTAGCCTTCCAAGACCTGTCCGCCTACCTGGTAAAATATGCAGATTCCACCCTCCCCTGAACCCCTGCACGTGATCATCACCCGGGAGATGTTCAGCACCTTTTGCACGCTGACCACTCCGGTGGACGGTTTCAGCGAAGAGCTTGAAATTGAGGAGGTTCGTGAGTGGTTCAAGCAGCGCGGCGCGAACATGGACGCCATCGAGGAAGCCTTGACCATGGCCTGGAATTTTCTGAAGGCAGAGGTGCTAATTGAGAGGCCGCGACTGCCCAAAGCGCCGGTGCTGCCTTATTCTCCCAACATTTGATGTAGTTTCAATCGTCTTAGCGGCGTTTTCGCGTTTCGTTTACTTTCGGCGGCGGTTCCTCGTGGTTATAGGCGGACCCTTTAATCAGCGCGTCCGCCGCATACATGAGACAATACTTAGCCGAAGGCATTGCCGGAGCCTATACGTTCATCGTAGACCGGTCCAAACCTCCCGTTATCGAGAGCCGTCCCAACGGCGGAAGTGTTGCTCGCATACCGGGTCGCTTCAGCGTCTGTGACTGCGTCAACGGCAACAACCGGCGCTACAGCAAGCGCGTCTGGGAAAAGAATCTCACGCCCGGATCGCCGCTCCAGGAAGCCATCAAGCGCAACGCCGCCTTCGGCCTGCTGGAACATCCCAAGGACGGCCTGGTGACGCTGCAATCCCCGATTTCCCACCAGGTGGTCAGCGCGCAGATGGTGGAGTCCAAGGACGCGGACGGGAAAGTCATTCACGAGGTCATGGGCGAGATTGCGCTGTATAATCCCACGCTCATACCTGAGTCCGGCAAGCTGATGGGATTGATTGAAGGCGGCTACAATCCACTGGTGTCCAGCCGAGGCTACGGCTCCCTGAAGCGCGGAGCGGACGGCGTGGACAACGTGGAGGAGGACTACGTGTGTGAAAGCTGGGACGTGGTCATCAAGCCGAGTTTTGAATCCGCCGAACTGACCCCGCAGCGCCCCGCCCTCAGCACCTCGACCCCGCAGTTCGCCGCCCCTGTTTCCCCCAACCCCACCGCAGAATCTCTCCAACCGGCCAAAACGGCCCCAGTCCTCGAAGCCGAGACTGCCAAAAATTTGAAGGAATCGTCGCCTTCATCTGGTTCAAGCAGTAGCCCTGCAACAGCCAGCAACAAACACACCACAAAAAATATGGAAATCAACGAAATCAAGACGCGGGTGACCGCGCTCCGAGGTTTGGAACCCACCAAGCTGAGCAGATTCGCCGAGTCCATGGGCCAAATCGAGGACTTGCACCAGCAGGTCTGCGAATGGGCTGCTGCCGATCCGAAACGCTCCTGGGAAGCCCAGAAGCTGCACAAGGAACTCGACAGTCTGTCCGAGACCTGGACCCAATCGGCCCGCCTTCCCATCAAGGAGGCCAAACGCCTGACCGAACAGAACGGCAAGCTGATGCGCGTCATCAACGCCACCGCTCAAACGGCGGTCACGTACAAGAAAAAGCTGGGCGAAGCCATCAAAGGCAAGCGCAGCGGCCAGAAGATGGTCGAAGAATTGACCCGGCGCGGTCAGGGCTGGCAACGCCTGGCGGAAAGCCGCAAGGCCAAGTTCCTGGCGCTGGAGCACGACTTCGACACCTCCTGCGAGGCCCTGGACCTGATGGCCCAGCGCTATCACGAAGACGTCACGGAACTCGGTCGCCGGGTGATCGTCCTGGAATTCAAGGACAAGGCGCAGACGCCGGAAATCCAGAAGGCGCTCAAAGAGGCCACTCGTCTCCGTCACATCGCGGTCATCCGGGAAAAACTGGAAGGCCCCAAGAAAGATTCGGTCCAAGAAGCTGACGCGCTGAAACAGCCCAAAGAGGGCGAAGTGCCGTCCAAAGAAGGCATCAAGGACGAAAAGGTGAAGGGCGCTGGCAGCCCTGAATCCGGGAAAGTGGCCGCCGAACCGGGCAAGGTGAAAACCGAGTCCAACGACGCCAAGCCCGCTGCTCCGGCGATTACCGAAGCCCGTGTGCTTACCCAGAGTCGCGACATTCGCGACCTGAGCGAGTCCATCGGCCTGGTGCAACGCTTGAGCGGTTCAGTCAAGTAAACGCCATCAACCAACACAACAAACTAAGAAATAAATACTTATGGTTATTCTAACTGAAAGTGGAAGACCGGTATTGGCATCTGATGGCGGGCACATTTCCCGCTTCATGGATGTCCTTGAGTGGGGCTACCGCCTGGCGGAAACGCCGGTCGGGGTCAGCCGCGACAAAAATCCCCGAGGTCTTTGGGAAGCCAAAGGCTGGAAGGAATTCGTCGACCACATGCCGGAGCACAAGAAACCGCTGGCGGCGATCATGCTCGAAAACTGCCGCAGCCGTTTTGGCCGTCTGGACGAAGTCACTCGTACGACCTCCCTCGGGACGTTCGACAAGTGGATTTTCCCCATCATCGCCAACATGTCGGAAAACGACGTGATTGATCAACTGGTGGCCCTCCAGCCCATGGCTGGCCCGGTCAGCCAGATCGTGTACATGGACATCGTCACCGGTCGGCGCAAAGGCCGCACCCCGGCAGGCGCACCCGTCTGGCGCGCGCTGCAAGGCGCGGTGGACCGCGACGATGACGCTGATGAAGTCGTCCAGGACGAAACCGGCACCACGAATGGTTCCGGCGTGTTCGTGCTGGAATGGACTCCGATCCGCACCGGGACGATTTCCGGTTCCTTCGGTGACGGCACCCAGTTCGCGGACGACGGCAACGGCCAGATCGTCAACGTGGCCACGGGCGCGTATATCGGCGTGGTGACCTATCAAGGTTCCGGCGCGGGTACGATCACCGTCAGCGCGGAAACGGCTGCCAGCTACACTGTGAGCTACGCGTTCAACTCGGAAGGCAACCTGGCGATCCAGGACTACGAGATGAAGCTCTCCAGCACCCCCGTCACCGCCAAGGTGATGAAGCTGAAGACGCTCTGGTCCGAGGAAGCCGACCAGAACCTCCAGGCCATGTACAACATCAAGGCGGAGAGCGTCCTGCTCAACGCGTTGACCAACGCCCTGCAATACCAGAAGCACCGCCAGGTCATCTTTGACTTGCGGGCCAAGGCGGATGCCGGGTTCGTGGTCTGGGACGCTATCGCTCCGGCGAACGTCAATTACCAGACGCACAAGTTCTCCATCATCGACGCGTTCGAGACTGCCTCGAACTTCATCTTCGGTTCCACGAACATGGTCGCCGGTAACTGGATGCTCTTGGGCCTCCAAGCCGCTACCGTGGTGGCCACGCTGCCGCAGTTCGTGCCGAAGAACAACCGGGTCCAGATGCAGGGCATCACGTACCTGGGCGACATCGGCAACAAGAAAGTGTTCGCCGATCCCCACTATCCGGTGAACGAGTTCCTGGTCGGCCACAAGGGCGATCAGTTCCTCACGACCGGCTACGTGTTGGCCGAGTACCAGAAGCTGTACACCACCCCTGACGTGGTGCTGCCTGACTTCATCCATCAACGGGGTTTTGCCACGAGCTTCGCGCGCAAAATGATCAACTCGAAGATGTTTGCACGCGGCCTCGTGCAGAATAGTCCAAGCGCTTTTGGCCAGACTATCGGTTAAGCCTAGCCGCTTAAGTCTTCACAAACCCACGGGAAACCGTGGGTTTTTTATTTGTTGCGTTTGACTGCATGATACATTAGTGTATGTACATGAGCTACACATCTAAGAATAATCCAAAGCATGCGTACAAAGTACGTTGGAAGTACACAGACGAAGAGCTGATGGCATCTGCTGCGCAGTATCCGCATCGTTCGCACTGGAAGCGCTACGCCAACAACCACTACCAGGCGGCTAGTTCAAGGGGCCTGCTTGACCGGTGTTGCGCCCACATGACGCCTATGGCCAGCCCGTTCGCGGCTGACTACGAAATCTACGTGTACGAATTTGCCGACAAGCACGCGTACGTCGGGTTGACTTTCTTGCCACGAGCCAGGCAGTACGCGCACAAGGTCAGTGGCCCGGTAGCGGAGCACGCTGATGTCTGTGGCACCTACACGCGCAAGGTTCTGGCCACGAGCTTGACCCGGGAGCAAGCTCCGGAGGCGGAGAAGCTGGCCATCGCGCAGTACAAGAACGAAGGCTGGACCATGTTGAATCGGAATAGCGGAGGCTCTGTTGGCACTGTGCGTGGTCGCAAGTGGACCAAAGAGCTGATCGTGGCAGAAGCTCGGAAGTTCACTACCAGACAAGCCTGGATCGACGGCTCTCAGGGGTCTTACCGTGTTGCCAAGCGGGAGGGTTGGTTCGAGGAGGCCAGCGCCCACATGCCCAAGCGTGACGGCACTAGCCAGATCGGTCACAAGGTCTCAGCCGCCACACGGCGAAAGCAGTCAGCCGTAAAACTAGGCCGCCCGCAGACGCCCGAGCACCGCGCCGCCCGCAGCGCCGCCGTCAAGCTCTGGTGGGCTTCTCGGCGCGCGTAATTTGTTCTTCCAGGCTGTGAGCAATTTGCTGCCAGCCAAGATCGAACGGGTGTTCGCCGTCAGCCCGACCGGCGAAACCTCCGTCGTCAAGCCAGGGCCGCCCAAGAAGCTTTCCCTGGGCCAGCGGCACGCCGCCTGGCGCATCGGCCTGATGGCCGTGAACCAGTTCATGAAGGAGCAGGGCTTTGAGAGCGTCATCGGGGCCTCGACCACGCACTTCGGCTGGCTGAAGGGAGATTTCTCCGTCAACGTCTCCCTGCGTCAGCCGTCAAACATCGCTTACGTCACCTCCTACGAAGGCTACGACCCGCACGCCAAGAAAAAGTCCCTGGGCAAGGACATCACCGGCCACGAGATGTTTGGGGTCACGGCCCAGGTCACCACGCTCAAGGAGGCCCTGGGCGGCGGCAAGTACGTGCTGATGGTGGACGCGTCCACACTGAGCGGCACGGCCAATCCTGTCTACATTCCGCTGGAAGCGGAAGACGACGGTGGCAAGCCCGCGCAGTACGTCTACAGGAACGTGTTGGGCGTCATCGCCATGATGGCCCAGGCGGACCAGGGGCTGAAGGACGCTTTCGCCGCCGACCAGGTCAGGCTGGCCCAGGAGCGCCAGGTCCAGCTTGACTGAGCACAAATCGGTCCACTTCTCAGTTTCTGCCGGTAGGTAAACACCTGATAGGCACTTAGCTAAAAACAGGCTAGGGTCAGGTTCGTGAATTCTGTCTTTTGTTTTCGACCTGGTGCGCATTGTAGCGACACCGCCCAACTCCTTTTAATTTATGAACGATCAACAATTTGACGTGCTGTCAAAGCAGATTTCCGATTTCCGCAAGTCCATCGGAACGCCTGCAACCGTACAGGACCTGCAAAGAACGAAAGAACTAATAATGAGTGCAATCACAGACTGGGCGGCCACCGAAGATGCCGACCTGACGGGAATTCAAACGGCGCTGGCTGCCGTGGTCACGGGCATTTCAGCCTTGGATGCTGAAATTACCGCCTTCAACAACTCACCCGGGACCCTGAGCGCCGCCGACCAGGCCGCGCTGACTACCCTGAAAGCGCACAGTGCGGCGCTGGTGACCCAGGCGCAAGCCATCTCGACGGTCGCGCCCGTGGCTCCTGCGTCCTAAGCAATCTGGCAGCGGGCTACTTGTAGGAGGAAGGGTAGCCCGCCGCCAGCCTTAAACTTTTCGTTGTCAGAGGCTGGTGGTGTAACTATACCGTGGGACATAAACTCAATTTTCGAGACATCTGCTCAAAAGCTGCCGCCATCCGCTGCCGCCAGGGCGGCCAGTCGAACGCGCAGATCGCCAAGTCCGCCAAGGTGGCTCCCGGCACCGTGGGGAAGTGGGTCAACAAATCCGGGTTTAAGCTGCGGGGTGGCAAGCTGCGCCACCAGGCGGAGAGCGCCAGCGACATTGTAGACAAACTGTTAGACTACTAAGATAAACTTATTACGTGTTCCACGTGGAACAATGCTGACGTTTAGTCATTTTTCAGCTGGCCACGGCTCGTCTGTGTGTGTTCTATACTGGCGACATGAAATGCCTATTACGGTACCCTGGCGGAAAAAGTCGAATGCTCGGCGATCTACAGCCGTACCTGGTCGGAATGCTTAAAAATGAAACTGAGTACGGCGAACCTTTCGTCGGTGGTGGTTCGGTGGCGTTGCACGTGGCGCGCCATTTTCCAAAAATCAAGTTAAGGCTGAACGACAAAGACCCGCTCATAGCCGGGTTATGGCGCGTAATCTGCGGACCCTCTGCCGGTGTCAATCAGCTAATTAAACTGATTGATGTGGTGCCAACATTAAGCCTGTGGCGGTCCACCCGCAGCAGTGAACCCAAAACAGACTTGAATCGGGCTTTTAAGGCGATATTCATGAACCGAACCTCGTGGAACGGCATCGTACACGACTCACGTCCGATAGGCGGCCTGGAGCAGAAAAGTAAGTGGCCAATCGGTTGTCGCTATAACGTAGGCGCTTTAAGCGCCCTTTTAGTAGCCTACCATGAACTTCTGTCCGGACGCACTGTTGTGACGGAACTGGACGCTGTTGAATTTGTACGTCGATTCAGTTGTCCCTGCTTTATTGATCCGCCGTACCTTATGGACGGCAAAAATAAACTTTACGGCGTTAGCATGACTGAAAGCGAGCACAGGAATTTTGCAAAAGCCTTGCGCACGCTGAGAAAGTGGGTACTGACCTACGATAATAAAGATAGGGTTGCCTGCGACTTGTACTGGCGCGTAGACAAAAAGCTCATAGATACGAGATACTCGATGGACACAGCCCATCGCGCCCACCGCGAAGTAGTGGGAGTGGCTGAGTGGAAAAAAGCGAGCGAAATTTGCGCACACAAAGGTTTTTCTCTTGTTCTTAACGGCAGCGCTGAACTATAGTCGGCGTGTAACCGGACTTGCTGGAATTAACCGGTGGGACTGGGAAAGGAAAACATGAAATATATGCAAATGGTGGGCGTCTACGCTCACATTAACCGAGCCTACGAATCTTCAGAGGCTTATCAATGGTCAAGAGAAGCCGCCGTAAACGCCCTCCAAGCTGGTGCGACTGATGTGCGGTTCGACGTGGAGTGGCAAGCAGTACGCAGCCAACAAGTGTACCGACGGCTTGTGGCCGACAACGGATCAGGCATGAGTGCGCAGCAAATGCCAGCTTTTTTGAATAAATTTGGCGGTTCAGGCCGCACTATCGGAGCCATTACAGGAAACTACGGTGTAGGCTTTAAGAGCAGCGTACTGCCGTGGAACGGTTACGGTGTTGTGGTCATTTCCGTGGTTACGCTGAACGGGCGGATAGAAACCAATATGATGTGGCTTCAGAGGGAAGAGAAAGACGACGGTACCTTGGACTACGGCGCGCGGGAGCTGTTGTCTGATTATTTCGATGGGCGAGAAACTCAAGAAAGCGACGATTTTATCGGCGACTGGGTCTCCGGTTTTGGAAGAAACGAGGATGCTACAACAGTGATGCCATTGACACTGTTAAACGATTGCGGATACGTGCCTGAATTAGACGGTATTAACTGGCTTAAAGTAGTCCCTAAGTTTGTGAAAGAGGCTGGGCACGGCACGGTTATCGTGCTACTCGGGCAGCGTGGAAAAGAACACACCATACTTGGTGACTTTAAGAGGAACGAACACGACACCAAGTACGGTCTTTGCCGCTACCTGAACACCCGTTTTTATTCTATTCCCGACAACTTCAAAATTACGGTTGCTTCCGTGGGAACAGAAGAGGCAAGAAAAAACTGGAATCAACCGAGCAGCTGGCCAACGGCACCTGGCACTGGAGGCATAAGCAGCAGGACAGTCATCGGCATGAAAAAGTGTCTGGAGTCTTACGTTGTCGCCGCTACTAAAGAGGGCAAGGAGGCTAAGCGCGGTCAGACGCTGCTTAAAGCTGGCGCAGAAGTTCCTGTTAGTGTAGACACCTTGCTGCTGCCTGAGCTGGAAAAAAGCAGCGGCACCGTTGGTGGTGACAATCACTATGCCGCCGGTAATTATCCTTCACTTCCGCTCATCGCTAGCATCTGGAAATGCCATCCCGACTTAGACTTAGTCGAAACTTTTAACGTGCGCATGCTGTCAGAGGGAAAAACTGCGCTTTTTGACTGGATAAACTTAATGGATGTACGGCGACGTTTGGCTTTAATCCTAGAGCCGAAGGACGACGGTGACATCTGTGTTTTTGCGGATCAGTCCAGGCGCACTCTACTATACCAAAGTAAGACTAAAGGTGGCGCGCCGCTGCCGGAGCTTGAGTGGGCGGCAGCCTACAGGGTAAACCGGCCTGACTTCATATCAAAAGCGGTGGACGCCTACTTTGAAGGTTTAAGCGTAGATCGACCTGAAACGGATGCGAGCATCGTGGAGCACCTTAAGCAGTATTTTCCGTTCATGGCGCATACTGTCGTAGAAACTCGACGCGCGGAAAAGAAACAGCCTGCTTACGAAAGATCGGATGAATCGGACGGCGACACCGACAGTGGTAATCGCGGCGGTTACCGCTTGCCGGGACATTTGGGCGGTCGCGGCAGGGATTTTCAAAATAGTCGAGGCTTGATAACCGTTAATAAGGGTACAGTAGAAGGAGGATTTCCGGTAGAATGGAATACAGATCAAAAAGAGCCTAGAGGCATTGTAGACATGACACATCCTCTAGTCAAAGATGCGTGGGACATGTGCGAACTCAAGCTAAGAGCCGACGGTGTGGATGACGGCGCTGAAATGACTAGCTACCGACGAGCTTTTGAGAGCCAGGTAATCGGGCACGTGAGCTTGGCTATGACGCACATTTACGCCTACCTTAAGGCCAACAAAATGAAAAACTCGGATGAATTGACAAAGCCCAGCGCGCTACTGTCTATCGTAGCTGGCATAAGGCATTTGCACCAAGCCTCGCAAGGGCCGTTCGGCACGATTAAAGGTGGAAGAGCGAAAGTCAAAACCGCTTGCCCGGTCAACTAGCAGAGCTATGAAGCTATTGATTTGCGGCGGTCTCTACGGCTCCGAGGGCAAGGGCTGCGTGGCCGATTACTTCGCCCGGCAGACCCAAGCCCTGGTCGCCTTCGCCGAGTCCGGCCCCAACTCCGGCCACACCAACTCAGCCTGGTGTACCCACTGCCTGCCCTCCTGCGCCATGCGGGCCAACGCCACGCTGATCGGGCCGGACGCGGTGATCGACCTGGACCAGCTGGCCCGCGAGCTGGCGCAGCTGCCAAAGAATGCTCGCGTCTACGTCCACGAGAACGCGGCCATCACCCTGCCTGACGACCGCGTCGCGGAGCAAGAGCTGGGCTTGGGGCGGAGCATCTCCAGCACCTGTACCGGCAGCGGGTACGCCCGGTACAAAAAGTATACGCTAAGGCAGCCCAATGCCGTGGCGGGCTACTACCCAATCCCAGGCGTAACCGTCGTGAAGTCGGCGGAGTGGCTGGACCTGGTGGAGGAGCTGTCCAGTTTCGACTGGATCGTCGAGGGCAGCCAGGGAGCGCTGCTGGACACCAACTTTGGCGTGTACCCGTACGTGACCAGCCGGTCAACGCTGCCGCTGTCCATTATCGGGCGCAACGGCTTGTCCTGCTTCAACTGGACCATCTGCTCGGTGTACCGGACGCTGCCAATCCGCACGGGCGGCCCCAGCGGCCCCTGTGGCGGCAAGGAGCTGACCTGGGTTGAGCTGAAGCTGGAGCCGGAGATCGCCTCCACGACCAAGCGCGTGCGCCGGGTATTTGAGTGGTCGGAGAGCGACTTCAAGCTCAGCCTGCGGCTGACGCGTCCGGATGTCGTGGCCATCACGCACCTGGACTACGCGACTGACGCGTTCGTGGCCGACAACATCAGGTCCCATTTCCACGGCACCGTGATCGGCAGCCGCCAGCCTGCAAAGTTCACGTACCTTTGACCGGCTGCTTGGCCAGGAATTCCTTCGCCGATTCGGTAAACGATTTGCCGCACCAGGGGCAGTAGTGCATCGGCCACATGGTGATGTGCGTGCCGTTGGCGGCGGCCAGTTCGCACGCCAGGTTGAGGGTGTGGACGCCCTCCACCATTTTGTCGCAGCACTCCGCGTCTTTGGTCGTGACGTCGGGCGCGCCCGGGATGTCAATGGAAACGAGTCGATTCGTGATCATGCCCGCTAGAACTGAATTTGTCCGTAGTTAGGGGCGTGAGACAGAGACGACTTGCCGTGGTTAAAGCGCGTATCGCGCAGTTGGACGCTGAGTATGACCGCCTGGACGGCCTGGCGCAGCCCACTGCGCACGTATCCGCCGAGCTGAAGGCGCTCAACAACGAGCTGGACCTCCTGCTGCACCGGCCATTTACGAACGCCAAGCTGGAAGAAGCGCTCAAACGCGGCAAGCCGGTGGCCCTGGTTGATGCGCTCCTGGAGGCCGGGCCGTTGCGCACGCTCCGCGATCTGCAAGCCATGCCCGACGACCAGCTCTACCGCTGCCACGATGCCAGCGTGGCGGAACGGCACAAGATTCAGGTGCCGTTCCAGTGCGGCTGCCGCCAGTGGATGGGAGCAGGGGTCGTGCGCGTTGAGTTTTACTCCAACCGGGAAAATGTGTTCGGCAGCCAAAGGTACCAGGACAGCGACCACGCCAGCATCAGGACCCTGGAGCCGGTGCCGGGCGAGACGTGGCAGTTCGACATCCTGCCCAGTTTTTGACGGGTTAAAGCTTAAATTGACATCGACCTGTCGATTGTATACATTTTTAGTATGCGTGCCGATCAGCTAGTGACGAAGCTCCTGGACCTGCCCACCCTGGGCCAGCTCCGGGAGTCGCCCCAGTATTACCCAGGTCCCTTCGCCTACCAGCGAGATTCCGGCTTCCGGCCCCTGTCGATGGACAACTACTGGGCCTGCCAGCTGATGACCCAGGATGCCGACTACGCCTACGCCCTTTCCCCGGCGGGCAACTTCGGCTACGTGTTTTCCGTGCCTGACACCGAGAACCCGCCAAGGACCGGCATCGTTCCGGTCATGACGGTTCAGCTGCGCCCGTCCAACATCAAGGGCTACATGCAGGCGCACCGGCTGAGCATCCGGGAGAGCTTCGCCCGGGGCGGCGTGGCGACGCGCTGGTATTTCAGCTACGTCCAGTATGCGGGCGGGGTGGTCTCCGATTTTGAGCACCTGGAAGGCGGCAAGCGCCTCTGGAAGTCGTTCGTGCGCACGGCGACGGATCACGGGCTGAAGATTTCCCTGGTGGACAGCCGCACCGGCGAATGGCTTCCGGTAAGCCCGCAGTCGCCGGACGAGGCCATCTGGTCCCTGGACAAGACACTGTACCCGGTCGTGCTGGTGCTGGAGCGCTAGTTAGGCATGGCCGAATTCACACCCTGGGCGCTGGCGCAGCCGCGAAACCCGCCGCCCATCAGCAAGGTCACGGTATACGCCCGCGACCCTTACAACTTCAGCTGGCGCACGCCGGACGGCACCATCATTCCCGCCGTAGGGCCAAACGCTGCCGGGGCGACGAATCCCACGTCGGTGCCGACGATTCAGTCGGTGGAGATCATTCCGGCCCCTGGGGTGCCTGACTACGGGGTCAACGGGCCAGGCCAGGAGCAGGCGATGTAGTTAATACGCTATGGCCAATAAAAATTTTGATCCAAACGCTCGCTACGACAACGGACCCAGCGCCGCTGGCTCGGGCCGCATCTCGACTCCCGCGCCCACGACCAACAGCGGTCTGGCCACGGACAACACCGTGACCAACTCGAACATCGAGTGCGGTTTCAACTGCGCGGGCAACCAGAAAAAGAACAACGGCCCCAATGTGGCCGGTAATCCGCGCAGCTACAACAACACCTAGTCAGCTGTTGGTGATGCCGTGCTCGGCCTGGATGTGTTCCTTCAGGCGGGCCGACTTGCGTTGGAGCGAGTCTAGGACATCGCGCCAGTCTTCGTCCGGCGTCACCTGGGCCGTCAGGTCGAACTTGACGGATTCGTAGTTGCCGATGTTCACGGACATGCCGTAGCTGACCTGGATGATCTTGGTCGGCTTGCGGGGCGGTTCGGGTGCTTTAGCTTCAGCCATATAAGTGTAGACGAAAAAGGGCTGGCCTCGCAGGCCAGCCCTGTTTGTTTTAGTTCGTGGCCACGACCGCTGCGTCGACTTCCACCGTGCCCGCCGTAACCTTCTCCGCTGCGGTCGTGGTGGCGAAGCCCACCTGGGCGTCCATTAAACCGCTTAGACGGATGGACCGTTGCGGCAGAAGGGTCAGGCTGGTCTCTTTGTAAACTTCCGTGAACGCGTTGTGCAGACGCCAGGCGGACTTGTCCTTGGCAAATTCCGGGTGCCGGGGCGTGCGCCATTCCTTGAGGATGGACGGAATCTGCTGGAGCGTGCAGGCGTTAATGTCCGTGGCGCGGATGATGAAGTCGTGGGCGGTGGAGTCGGTCAGCATCGTCTGCTTGTACTGGGCGATGCGGTCGTTCATGACGGACCACTTCTGGGCGAGCAGCCCGACGGCGTTGCCGGTGAGCTTCGGGAGGTCCTGCTCGATGAACCGGGTGTGCTTGCGGGCGATGGTAATCTCGCCGCTGAAGCTGAGGTTGTCGCACACGAACACGCTGGCCCCGACGGCGAGGGAGGCGGTGAAGGCTTTGTCGTGGGCGTTGCGCAGGCCCAGGACGTAGGCGTAGTCGTCCGCCGTCTTCTGGCAGTTGGCCACGCGCAGGAGGCCGAAGTAGCGGTCGCCGTTCTTGGTGAGCGCGTGCGCCTGCTCCATGACGCGCATGTTCAGGCTGCCCAGCGCCTGCTCGACCCGGGAGATCAGGGTCTCGTGGGCGATGGGATACCAGGTATCGGTGGGCGAGGGGGTTTTGACTTCCATGACCTGTTCGCGCGTCACGTTGTGGGCACCGCAATGTAGCATCAGACCGTTCATATTTTTCCTGTGTTTGATTGTTTAAGTTTAGACGTTGTTGACTGTCACGTGTCCAATGTAGACGAAAAATCCAAACTCGTCAACATAAAATTTTAACAAAGTTTTACCAGGGCCAAAAGCGGCCTGTTTGCGCCGGTAGTTAGGGCAACGAAATATATGCCAGCAAAAAGTAGCGCACAGTGGCGGGCCATGCAGGCCGCCAAGCACAGTCCGGCCAGCAAGCTCTACGGAGCGGCCAAGGACATCAAACGGTCCATGAAGCCGGGCGACTTGGAGGATTTCACGCACCGGAAGCCCAAGGGTCTGCCAGACCATGTCCAGCACGAGGCCCTGCCGCTGACCGCCCGGGAGCTGTTCCAGCGCCAGTGGGCGCTGGAGGGCCGCGACGATCTGGCGGACCACAGCAAGGTCAACGTGGAGCCGGAGACGCGCAGCTACGCCCGGATGACGTCCAAGGACGTGATGGACCAGCCCGGTGGAACGGCGAGGAAGTGGACCAAATCCCTGAACCTGCGCAAGGCGATCACCAACCAGCGCGGCTTGAAGGGTTTCACGAACCAGGACAAGGGCCAGACCACAAGCGGCGGTAAGCTGAAGGAAAGCACGCCGGAGTCGGTGGTTAACCGGTTGTTGGCTTAGCCTCCGTTTACGACGATGCTGCCGATGACTAATCCGACGACAATGAGGACCACCAAGAGCGCGAAGGCCCTGTCCTCCGCGTCTAGTTGCGCGGAACGCACACGGCGGGCAGCTTCCAGTTTTGTTAATCGCCGCCGGTCGGCGCGCGTGAGCGGAGTGTATACCTGGATTGGTGGAGGTGGTTGTGGCTTTTCCAGCCTACGCGAGCTAAGCGCATGACCGATCACAAAGCCAGCGGTGAATGGATTAACGATCATAGCGTAAATGTATACGTTTAATTGAATCTGTCAACATTAAATAACCATGCCCGGTGAATTTTCAGAGCTAACAGAGCACGCCCACAAACTGGCGGAGCATCTGGAGCGCGGTCAAAAGGCGGCGCACGGCATCTCCTTTTCCGTTACCCAGCTCGCGGCTTTGACGGTTGGAATGGATGCCCTCAAGCACGCCGTTACTCACGTCGTGCAAGAGACACGGATGTACCAAGCACTCTCTAAAGTTCTTACGTCTGAAGCTTCTCAACTGACTGAACTGAAAAAGTCCGAAGCTGTTTTTGACGGTTTAGTCCATACGGCTCAAATCGGCTACAACCGAGCACGGAAGGCCAGTCGGAAAGAGGAACAGGCTCAGATACTGGAAACGTACAAGGCAGGCCGTGAACACGTACGCGCTCAAATACAGGCGGCGGAAATTTGGCAGAAATACGACAAGCTTAAACTGTTGGCGCTGGCGGCCCTCACAGGTATGGCGGCTGACCTTGTGCTCAAGGAAAGCCAGTTAAACCAGAATCTTATCGAGGCTAATGCCAGCTGGGAGACCCGGGGCGGTCTGATGCGGCGGACTTTGGCTACGCAGACGGAGCTGGGCACGAGTTTTGAATTGGCGACCAGCGCCGCACGGGCGCTGGTTCACTACAGCATGGATACGGAGCGCACTTTCGCCGATAACCTGCGCATCGTCAATCAAATGGAGCAGGGCCTGGGCGTGGAAGTGGACACGGCGGCCCGCCTGGCTTCCATCGTGGAGCGGCAGCTTAAGGGTTCGTTCAGCGGCGTGGCCGACGTGGTGGCTCAGCTGGTGGACGACACGGCACTGGCGGGCAATGAGGCGGCCAAACTGGCCGAGTCGCTGGCCAATGTCATGGGTCGTCTACGGCCTGGCCTTGGTGCCGCCGGGTTGCCGGAAGTGCTCAAGCTGGTCGGGCGCTACGAGGGCGCGTTGAAAGAAGTCGGCGGTGTTCCCGGCACCGTGGAGGAGCTGGTCAGCAAGCTGACCACGCCGGAAGGTTTGACGGGCGCGGGCATCCTGGGCGTTCAGCCGGAGTTTGTGGCCACGTCACAGGGCGTCCAGACGGTCATGGATCGTTTTGCCGCGTACGGCAAAAGCCTGGTCGGACAGTCGCAGGGTTGGGATCGGCAGTTCCGGCTCAACATCCTGGGTGAGATGTTCAACATGTCGGCTCAGCAGGCGAACCAGCTGATCATGGCGATTGACCGGGCCAACAAGCAGCAGGTCGGCACCATCTCGCTTCAGGATCGCTGGCGGGAGCAGATGCACGCCACCAACGCCGGGATTACGCGCATCGTCGAGTCGCTAAAGGGCTTGTTCCAGCAGGCACTGTACTACGTGACGCCTGGGATCAGCTACGTCGTAAACAAGTTGGCGGATTTAACGGGCTGGCTGGCTAAAAGCAAAGTCGCAGTGGCTGTTGCTGGGGCCGCGTTGGCGGTTGGCGTTGGATGGGCTGTGATCGGCTTGGGATCGTTGGTCAAGAGCCTGTACGCAGTCGCGGTTTCAGCGGGCATAGCCGCCCGAAGCGCGGCTGCCCTGGCCGTGGCCCAGGCGGCGGGCAACACCGGAAGTGTCGGCGGCATTCTAGGAAAAATTCCCGGGTACACCGCAGCCGCGCCGACTTTTAGCGGCATGCTGGGGTCGTTGCGGCTGATCTGGGCGATGCTCCGTTTTACCGCCCTGGGTCCGCTGGCTGTCATCGCCGCAGGCGTTGCCATAATTAGCGGCATGGTGTACCACATCTACCAGATCAACAAGGCGACCGCTGAGGCGCAGGCCAATTCCCGCAAGGTGGAGTTCGACAAGGCGACGCTGCTGGCCGACCGCACCAAATCCAATCTGTATCGGGAGGCCCGCTTCGGCACCGCCAGCGGGGTGGAGTACCAGCTGAACAAACTGTACAGCCAGGCCATCCCGATGTTTCAAAGCATCGAAGACCCGCGCGAGCGCAGCGCCAAAATGAAGCAGTGGATGGACGAGCAGCAGGTGGTGGCGGCGGAAGCGATTGCGCGCGGCGTCTACACCCGTGGCATGTTTCAGACGGTGCAACAGCGTGGCCTGCCGCAAGTGCTCAAGGACAAAGAGCTGCTTGATGTCACTAAAAAGCAGGGACTCATTGCGGAGAAGCACCTGACCTGGGCGGAGAAGCGCTTCAAACAGGCGGAGGACAGCAGCCGCGATGTCGAAGTCGAGCGGGCCAAGCAGAATTCAACCTGGCGACAATGGCAAAAATCCGGAGAACTGTCAGACTAGCCTATGGACATTAACATTCGACGCGACGACCAGCTGCTGTTTGGCAGGCTGGTGGCCATGCCCAGCACCAACTCGCTGTACGCGCTCAAAAACGCGCAGGGTGGTCAGGGGTACGCCAACACGATCTCCGTAGACTTTCCCGCCATGCCGGATGTGCTGGAGCTGGCCCGGTCGGCGGATTACGTGGTCAACTACGCGCCCAACATGCCCGACGGCATCCACCAGTACAAGGGCACCAAGCCCATGGAGCTGCCGCTGAGCTTTAAGCTCCACTTCATGGACAGCCAGTACTGCAAGGAGGGCGGACTGACACTGCTTAAGTTGGCGGCCAGGCTGCATTCGTTCATTCTGCCTGTCAGCACTTTCAATCGGGGTGTTACAGTTGCCCCGGTCGCCGGGACGAGCAGTGACCTGACCGGCAAGGCCACCGATCCTTCTAGTCAGTCAGCGGCCTCCCAGGAGCAGGTGTACAGCGTCCAGCGCACCAGCAGCGACACCAACGGCATGATCACCAGCCCGGTGACCTGCTGGTTGAACCTGATCTGGATCGCCCAGGGCAGTGTCGGCATTTCCTGCATCGGCTACGTCAAGGATGTGAAGGTGGTTTTTGGCGGACCCTGGAACCGGGGTCCCAGCAGCAGCTTCAACGTGCCGACCTCGGCGGAATACAGCTTTACCTTTGTCCACAACCCGGGCTACGGCAACTCGCAGAACATCAGCACGTCGAACTTTCCGACGACGGTGTCGGAAACGCCTCAGACGTACGCTGACGACGTCAAGGGCCTGCTGTACAACACACGCAGCCTGGTGTACGCGGCCAACTATCAAGGCTTTGGCCAGGGCAACGACACCCAGTCCCCGTACGAGTGATCAGCGCCAGCGGATGGTGCTGGCCACCTGGTCGCGCTTGTGCTTCTCCACGATCAGCACGTGGTCGGCGTAGTTGGCGGCCACCGGGTTGTGGTCCACCAGGAACACCAGGATGCCCAGGCGCTGGGCCACGTCTTTCATGTAGCTGTAGATGCTCTGGCATACCTTCGGGTCCTGATGGGGCAGGATTTCGTCATACCACCGGAATCCCAGCCGCCGCGAAACCTGGCCGACTTCGGACAGCGTTTCGGCGATGATGAAGTTGGTCAGGCCGCCCTCGCCTTTGGAACTGCCTGCCAGTTCCTTGTCGCCCAGTTTGTTGTCTACTTCCACGTGGAGCTGCGCCTTCTCCTGGCCGCTGGCCAGCTCCCGGACCGTGCTGAAGCGGATGTCGATGGTGCCGCCGGTCATGGCCGCTGACACGCGCCGGGCCTCGTGGTTGAGCGGTCCGATGGCTTCCCGCAGCACCAGGTTGGGAATGCCGTAGGAGGAGAAAGCGGTGTACCAGTATTTGATCACCTTCGCGGTGAAGTCATTCTGGGTCACGCTCACCGCCGCCGCGTCCAGCTTGTCCTGGCACTTTTGCAGGTACGCCTTGGAGGCTTTCAAGGTGGTGGCCGCTCTGACCACGTTGCTGTCCGAGGGCGGCGCTTTCAAGCCCGCCAGTTCCACGTCCAGGTCTTGGACGCGGTCTTCGTTGGCGTTTTGCTTTTCGACGAGGTCCTCGTAGTCGTCCGACAGCTGCTTGACCTCGTCGCTGGCCGACGCTTCGCTGAACTCCTTGCGCAGGTCGCGCAGCGACTGCTGCTTGGCCTTGATCTTCTCGTTAAGCTGGCTGAGCTGTTCGTTGATCTCGTTGAAGGCGTTACAACCCTTCTGGTAGGCAGCTTCCAGCTCCTGCTGGCGCTCCGGGTCCAGTTTTCCACGGGGCCGGTTGCAGGTCGGACAGTTGGCCGCCGAGGACAGGTAATTCTGCCTGGCGGTGCGCGTGGTGGACATGGTCTCCTGGCGCGTGTCACGTGTTTTAAGGAGTTTTTCCTTTTCGTCGTCCAGGGCGGTCAGGACGTCTTCTACCTTGTGGATGTTGATTTCAATGTCGTGGGACTTTTTGGCGCGCTCGTCCTCCATGAGTTTCAGCTGGGTCTTGATCTCCTGCATTTTGGCGCTGATCTCCTTCAGGCGATTCTCCAGATTGACTTTGCGCTGGCGTACTTCGTTGATTTTGGCCTCGTGGTTGTCCAGGTTGCGCTGGTGCTCTTCTTTGGCGGCCAGATACGCGTCCTTGGCCGCGTCCAGGTCGCGCTGGGCGTCGGTTAGGTTTTCGATGGCGGTGGCGTGGGCCTGGCTGTCCTTGGCGGCGGTAACCTGGAACTCGCCCGACTTTTTCTTCAGGATTTCAAAGTAGCTGGACCATTCTGGCTGGCGGAGCGCCGCCATGACGAGGCTGACGCTGTCCGCCTGGGACAGCCGATTGAACTTGAGCCGCTCGCCGTCGATGAAGGCCGTCCAGTCCGCCAGCTGCGGAGACACGCCCAACAGCTTGGCCAGCTGGGCGCGTGTCTCCTGCATGCGCCCGCGCTCGACCCGGGTGCCGCCGTGGGTGTAGCTCAGGGCCTCGCCGGAGCTTTGAAATTCGTCGCAGGCGTACCCGGCTTCCACCAGCAGCGGCTTGCCCAGCAGTTCGGCCTCCAGACGGACGTACAGGTCGCCCTGCTTGTCCAGGCTATACTGCTTGGCGCTGGTGAACCGGCCTGTGATGCCCAGCAGGGTGCGGCACAAAGCTTCGCCCACGGCGGTCTTACCCGATCCCACCGAGGCCAGGGCACCGCCGGAGGCGGTGTTGAGGCCCTGGACCAGGATCAGGCCCTGGTCGGGGAACTCCAAATCCACATCACGGAACTTCATCCAGTTGCGCATTTTCAGGCGCTTGAGTTTTAAGTCAGCCATGCCTGCTTAGAACGGGTTCTCGTACTTAGGTCGTGGTAACCGCCGCACAAATTGTGGAACTGTTTCTGGAGGCCGAAGGGCCGGGTCCCGCCGTATACATGTACGGCCCGCACCTGCCTGAGCGCGGCAGTACGTTCGACAGCCTCATGCTGGCCGCTTCCTGGCTGCAAGGCCGCTACCCCAAGCCGGTGAGCCGGGAGGAGGTACAGCAGGCGCTGGACGAGATCGGCCTGCCGCACGGCTATACCCTGGTCCACGTGAAAGCGCCCAACGACATAATTGTATACGCCAGTAAGCTGCCCGCCCGGCTGCCCGCCGAGGCGGCCCAGGAGCTGGAGCAGCGCCTGAACCTGCCGCCGGACGCCCGGCTGATCTGGCGCTCCAACAGCCGCGACAATCGCGGCCAGCTCGTGAGCATGGGTTCCGCCTTCGTCGGAGTCGAACCGGAGGAGAAGCAACCGGCGGCCCCGGCGCAAACGCCCAACCCGGCTCCGCAGGCGCAGGCGGTCGAAGCGCCGCCCGCCGAGCCGGACAACCGCCCCAAGGCGTCCCTGGGCCTGGCGTACGACCGGCGTTTCCGAGACGGCGTCTATGTGCTTTCGCCCACGGACAACGGGCCGGTGGCCTTGTCCGGCATCCAGGCCGGAGACATGATCGTGGCCATCCAGTACGACACGGCTTCCGGCCAGCGCAACGACCGGGTGACCACGCCCGAGGAGCTGGCCGACGCGCTGGCCCTGGTCCAGCCGGACACCCGGGTGGTGCTGACCGTGCGCCGAGGGCCGGACTACTTGAATTTCCCGGTAAAGCCCGTGTGGCCTGAATGACCATGCCCAGCGTGACCATCAGCCTGCCGCTCAGCCTGTGCGAGCGCCTGTCCTTCGACAAGCTCTTCCGGATTTCCGATCCGAAGCGGGTGTACCGCAGCTTCACCGTGCGCGGGCCGCCGCTGGAGATCGACAGCTACCAGGACACGGTTTACTACAGCTTCAATTTCAAGTCCAACCCCAGCACCACGGGTCTGCGGCATCGCGGCTACATCAAGTTTTTCAAGCCGACGCGCAAGAACCCCAAGGACGTGCCCTTGCAGCACCTGGAGTGCGTGGTGGACTGCATGTGCCCGGACTTCCGCTACCGGTGGGCCTGGGCCAACAAGCAGCGCGGGTCCAGCGTGGTGGGTCCCAATTCGCTCAACCAGGCGTGGAACAAAGCACCCCGGATCACCAACCCTTCCGGTCGCCCGGGCCTGTGCAAGCACCTGCTGGCCGCCCGCCAGTACATCTACGGCCTGTTGTCGTCTTTTCCCGGGGATGAACCGGATACGGCGGAAAAGCTGAACCGCTTGACCAAGATCGCCACCAAGCGCTGGACCGATTTTGAGGGGGCCATGGCGGCGGCGCGCGAACGGGAGAAAGTCTACAAGGACCGCAAGCAGGCGCGCAACCTGGGCCTGATCCTGCCGCAGCCCGTCACCCCGGTGCGCCCGCCGGAGCCAACGTCTACAAAGGCCCCGCCCAAGCCCGGCGAACCCAAGCCCAAGCCAGGCGCACCCCAACCGGCCAAGCCCGGGGCCGCCCAGCCGCCCACGGCTCCGCCGCCGGGAGCGCCGAAGAAACCGGCGCAGGGCGCGCGTCAAATGATCCAGCCCGAGCCGTTGCCGAAGCCGCTTCCAGCCAAGCCCGCTGTGAAAAAGCCCGCAACGGCTGCGCCGAAAACGTCTACAAACAAGGCCAAGCCGCGCCGGGTGCTGGGCAACCGGATCGTCAAGGGTATGATTCCCTCGCAGCAGTTTCCAGGCACCTGGGAGTCTGACGGGAGTAGCGTAGTTAGAGCAACAGGTCAACATGACAATATGAGCGCACTGAACGAAGCAAAATCACTGGTACAGGAATTGTACGATGAAGAATTGGCGGCCACCCAAGGTGCGCCATCAGGCGATGAATTTTCCCAACCCGACGGCGGGATGGACGAACTCGGCGCGCCGGATGAACCCATGGAACCGGCAGTAAGCGACGCCGCCGTGGGTGCGGACACCGAGGGCGAAACCGCCCTGGGCCTGTTGCGCCAGATGCGCGACTTGCTCGCCGACCTCACCGCCAACGTCACGGGCCAGGAGATTCCTGGTGCCGAGGGCGGCATGGACGGCATGGACGGCGGCATGGGCGCTGAAGGCGGCATGGGCGCTGAAGGTGAGTTGGGGGCTGAAGGTGAGCTGGGCGCTGAAGGCGGGATGGAAATGCCCGGCGAGCCGCCCGGTGATCTGCCGCCCGAGGGCGAGGCCGGAGGCGAAGGTGAAGCCAACGAATTTGAACCGGAAGAGGAAGCGCCCGAGGAACCCAAAGGCGAGGAAGAGCCTGGTGAAAGCCGTCCGGAACCCAAGAAAAAGAAGGACAAGAAGGAAGAGGAGTAAGCTCCTGGTCCGCTCTGTTCACCCTTTTTGCAGTTTTAATCTATGAATCCAGGCGAATACTTAGCCCCAATGCCGCGTAAGACACTGGTGCAGTGTCCGGTTGTTTCAGGTTACGTCGCCGCCCGGTTGCAGGACCGGGACTGGTTCCCGGCTGCGACCTCCGGCATGCCGACCAGCATGCTGGTCACCTTCGAGAACGTGGGTAATACCAACTTCTCGGTCGTGCTCAACGAAGCGTCGGACCGGAGCACCGCAGGCACGCGGTACCCCCTGTACGGTTTTAGCGGCACGGCGGCTTACCTGGTTGCAGGCGGCCAGCAGACCTTGCTGTTGAACGGCCACCTGCCTTATCTTGAAGTGTACTGCACAGGCACAACCACCGGCCAGCTGCGCATGCAGATCGAGTCGCAGCGCCAGTGGAATCAACTGGGCTTTGACCGGCTGGATAACAGCAGCCTCACCGGCCAGTCGCCGACGCTGTGGGAAGCGGCAGAAATCCCCGGCCCGCTCACTTAATCTGTTGCCCCTGTTTGTGCGTCCGCCACGGCGAGCAGCGTTGTGGCGGACGTTGTGTTTCCAGACCCCTTGGTCAAGGCCGAGCTTTGCAGCGAGATGATGTTGGGCGTCACGCCCGGGGCGTTGTTTTGCGACACCAGCTGGTCCTGGCTGTTCTGCGTGGCCAGCCCGGTTTGCTTCAATTCCGTCTCACCCCGGTTCAGCGTATACACGGAAGTCACCAGCGACTTTTTAACCGTGTGGGCGGCGCTGGTCACGTAATAGTAGCCGGAATACTCGCTGGTGCGGTTGCCCTCCTGGGTCACCGCCAGGCCCAGCAGGTCGCCGTGCCGGATGTTGATCGTCTTTTGCAGGACCATCACGGAACGGAAAGTTTGCAGCCGGGCGTGCTGGTACCGGAACTGGGCCAGGGCGTTCAGCTCCGACACCGGGTTCTGCCCCAGATGGTACGCCTGGTTGCGCTGGCCGTTGTCTACATTGTCGAACTGGTAAATGCTGTGGGCCAGCTTGACGGCCTTGGCCGGGTCGGACAGGAACTCCTTGGAGTCGCCGGTGTAGGGGTCGGCGGCCACCACCCGCGCCCCGGCGATGCCCGCGTCCCAGAGGGCGCTGTCCTCGCTGTAATCGTTAGCTTCCAGGCTGGAGCCGTAGGAGCCGTAAAAATCCATCTTCTTCACGGACGCCTGGTAGTCCGGCGTGTGGAAATGGAGGACGTTGTCCAGGATGAAGCAGAAGTAGCCGCCACGTCCCTGCTGGTTGATCGCTCGGGGCAGCAGCCGCTTCAGCAGGAAGGTGGTGTCGTCGGTGAAAGCCTGCATCAGCAAGTATTTTCCGTCGGTCGGTTCCACCACGGCTTTCAGGCCGTTGGCCTGGGCGATGGCGCTGACCATGTCGCTGATCAGGCCCTTGCGCGACAGCACGCGCTGGGTCCGGCGGATGCGCACCAGGCTGTTGCTGCTGTGGACCACCAGGAGGTGGCCTGCGGTGTCGCCAATGCCCTGAAACTTGGCATAGTGGCGGGTGACGATGTGCTGCTGCCAGGGCAGCCAGTACATGCCGGTGGCCGGGCCGAAGCCGAGGCGGAACATGAGCAGCGGGTTGCCGTTGCTCATGGCGTTCTGGAGCATGGTCAGGTAGGCGACGTTGTTGCTCTGAAACACGTGGATGCAGCTGCCGTCGCCGAAGACGTCATCGCGCAGGTTGGCTTCGACCAGGGACACCTGCTCCGGGTCAAAGGTCTGGAACTGTTGCTGGGGCAGCGCCATCTGGTACTGGACCTGGGCGAAGCCTTCACCGGGTTGGAGGGGCGCGGCCATACGGGTTTAGATTTCGTCTACAGTGAATTGGTTGGCTTCCAGGTATCCGATCAGGCGCGGGCTGAGGACCAGGTCCAGCACGTGGATACTGGCGTTCTTCGGGTGGTTCAAGGCTTCGGCCAGCCGCTCGACGGTGTCCTCGTTGGCCAGGATCAGGGCGCACTCCTCGGAGTTAAGCTGAATCGCCTCGGTTTCATCAGACTCCTCGATGCCGTCCAGGTAGATGTTGGCCATCGTCACCGGGCTGACGTGCGGGTTGCGCCGGATCGTGCCGTCGTCGCGGAGTTCTTGGAGCAGATCGTCCAGTGCCGTTGGTTTCTTCATGTTCTAGTGATAGGTACGTCGCAAGAACGGAAAACCCGGGCGTATTTAGCTCATAATGAAATACACGGAGCGAAAAGAGTGGCTCTACGATGGCGAGATTTTCAGGCTCAGGCCGGACGTCACCACGGCGCTGAAAATCCACGCGGAGTACATCGCCAAGCACGCGCCCATCCCCGGGCCGCTGTTCCTGGAAGTGGATCGCCGGTCGACCAAGTATGACGACCTGTGGCACATGCCGCTGGACGAGCGCACCGTGTTCTCCCGGGAGCTGAAGGTGCCTGCGCTGGTGACCAAGGAGCGCCCCGACTGGCGGCTCACCAAGGTGGGCCTGACGCCCATGCAGAAGCACAAAATCTGGCTGGCCAATCTGCACCTACAGGAGTTTGACTGGTTTCCGGCCCAGGGCGACATGATGTTTTTCGACGGCTACCGGCACATGATCCAGAAGGTGGTACTGGAGCCGCAGGCATTCTGGCAGCAGACCAACGTCTGGCTGGGCCTGATCTGCGAAACGGTCATCCCGGCGGAAGGCGATGCCAAGCCGCTGCTCGATCCCTCGGTGCCCGTGCCACAGGAACGTATACAAACGAGGCCGCTGCCGGAACTATGAGCATCGGCAGCCTCATGGAACAGGCGCTCCAGCAGCACATGGCCGAGCGCACGCGGGACCCGGAAATCCGGCAGCGCATCGTGCTGGCCGTGATGACCGCGTTTGCCGGACTGCGCAAAAAGCCGGTGCCTGACCTGGCGCTGCGCGTCCAGAAGATGCAGGAACAGGTGCAACGCCTGGCGGAGGAGGTATCCGTCGAGTTTCAGCACGGGAACCTCGTAGTTAAGCCAGCAGGTTCCGCTGAGTCGCTGATCCGCCAGTTTCGACTTGGGTCGGACTGGTTTGACCCGGAGCCTGACATTGACCATATAATCGTGGCCGCCGCGCTGGCAGGCCCAAAGCGTAGTTAAAGTATGAACATCAAAAACGTAATCACCGAGGCTGTGAGTAGCGGCAGCCGGAACTATGTCCAGGAAGCCGTAAACCAACTCCTGGGCGAGGACGTGAAGTCTGGCCAGACCGTCGCGGTCGTGGACGATCCGATCTCAGGCATGACCGGCCTGAAGGGCAAGGTCCGCAAGATTTCTGACTCGAACCCGGGCTTTGCCGAGATTGAGTCGGAGAACGGGACGATCTACAACATGCAGACGTCCCTGTTGGTCCCCATCTGATCTAGTTCTAGTGAACTCTGCCGCGCTGTTCGCGGCAGTGCCCCTGGCGGGGGTCGCTGTTGCATTGTGCAGCGACCCCCGTTTTGTATTTAGGGCGTGAGCAATGTGCTAGATTTTGATTCCGGCGCGCTGGCCAGCACCGGCATGCGCTACCACGAGCTGGCGCTGCAAGCGTGGCTCAACCGGATTTTGACGCTGCGCTGGGGTGTGCCCATGCCGGTGGTCATGTCCAGCCCCATGGACGCCTTCTCGGAGTTCACCCGGTTGTGGGCCATGGACAAGAATCCGTACAAGTACCTGCTGGATGCCAAGGACGAAAACGGCAATCCCCTGTACCAGCCGTATCCCGCGCCCATCCGATACCCGGTGATCTCGGTCTTCCGCAAAAATTACAAGCTGCGCCAGAGCCACAATTTTTCCATCCACAACATGCGGCACATCGCCTGGCCGACCGTCTCGGATGACACGGTTCCGGTGCCGGGCAAGCCGCAGCAGGGCACCGGCCTGACCCGGGGCGATCTGGGCAATGTCATTGTGGCCCGGTACCCCATGGCCCTGGACTACCGGTTCCAGATTGACTTTTTCTGCAACCGGCCCGACACCCAGTCGTTTTTCCTGAACCAGCTGTTTCGGGAATTCTGGCGGACCGGCGGCACGCAGTTGCAGACCTGGACAATGGTCGCCTACCCGCTCATCGGCCCCAAGCTGGTGCGCGTCTACATTGACGGGGACGTGGAGAACATGACGCCCGAGACGCCCGAGGAGGGAAAAAACGTGGAGTTCCGCGTCAGCTTGACGGTGGTCATGGAGGGCTACGAAGTGGACCTGCGCTACAAGGTGCATCCCACGCTCTGGAGCCTGGTCTTCAACAGCGGGGCCGCCGTGCCCGCGACCGTGGTCCAGGCGTTCACGCTCACGTCCGACATGGATTTCGTTACGCCCGTGGATTTGCGCGGCGACTGCGACACCAACCCGACCGTGGCTTACCGGGCGGCCACCTCGGACATGCCGCCCTGCGGAACGTACCAGCCGGACACGAACAACACGCTGCCGACGGCCAGCCCGGCCCCGGCGATCATACCTGGTGAAAGCCAGGAGGTGTTTGATTAAACTAGGCGTCTACAGCTGACGGACAACGGCAGACGGGCGGCAATCGGTAGTTAAGGCAATGAACAACGGAACAGCCAAAGAAACCCAGGGAGGTGCCCAGAGGCACCCCCGTAGTTAAGACAGCGAAAGCTTATGACGACACCGTCTTTTACACCAAAAACCTTTCCCGGGGTTTACACGCAGATTGTTGACAAGTCCTTTTTTACGCCGACGAGCAGCCGGTTCAAACCGGGGTTCATCGGAGTGGCCACCAAGGGACCGTTCAACACGCCCGTTCAGATTCAGTCGCTGAATGACTTCGTGGCAAATTTCGGCAACCCGATTCCGACCGTTGAAACGCCGGACCCGGACACGGGCCTAATCGGGCCGTCCGACGGGACGGGCTATTTCATGGCCGATGCCGTGGACGCGTGTTCGGACTACACCAACCAGATGACGGTGATCCGCATCGGCAAGACCTTCACCGAACTGCCCGCCGCCGACGGCGTGGGCACGGTCAACAACCTGGTGCTCAACTGCCCGGACAGCTACGCGGCGGTGAACGACATTCTTAACGCTTCAACCACATCCGCCCTGTACATCAGCGTCACGGAACCTGGAAAGAAGTCCACGGTCAACGCCGTGGTGACCAGCGCCTCCAACGGCACCCTTTCCATCCTATCGGGCCTGCCGTTGCAGGACAGTTATGATGCGGGTCAGATTTCCTACAGCGTGAACAACCCCGCCGCGTTCACGGCGGAAAGCGTCGTGTCCTGCTACACCTACGGCAGCGGAACCAACACGGCGGATCACGCGCTTTCGCTGGGCACCATTTCCAACGCGGTCAAGAACACGTTTCAGTTCACGGTTTCCTCAAACATCACCAGCGTCACGCCGGGCATGGTCCTCAAAATCCAGCAGAGCAGCCCGCAACGCGTTCCCACCCTGGAAGTGCGTGTGGCCAGCCGCCTGGTCAATCCGGATGGCAGCGGCACGGTCTTCCTGGAAACAGCCAGCATTCAGCAGATCGGTTACCAGGCGCTGCCTTTGCAGGACAACTATTCGGCAGGCGCGCAGGTGTTTGCCGCCACCGGGTCCCAGCCGTTCATGTGGCTGTCCGCTGCCAGTCCCGGCAGCTGGGCCAACGGCACCAATTCGGCGACCGGCCTGTACGTCAAAGTCCGGCCCGGGTCCGGCCCGGGCACCAAGAAGCTGGAAGTTTACTGGAACTCGGCCCTGGAAGAGACGCACGACAACATCACCAACATTCCGGGCGACGCCAATTACTGGGATGTTCGGCTGGCACAAGGCATCAGCAAATACGTCTACGTCAGCAACATCATCGGCAGCAACAATTACGGCTGGACGCCCGCCAACACGGTGGCTCCGTGGGATGCTCGTTTTTACACCAGCACGCCCACGGTCGGCTTGCCGGTTCCGATGCCCGCCGGTGCCATTAACGCAGGCACCCTGGTCATCAACGGTGTCGTCACCGCCAAGGGCGGTCAGTTTGTCAACGGAGCCGACGGCGAAACTTTGGACCCGGTGGCAGACTCTGCGGTCTGGACCGGCACCCTGGACCCGGTGACGGACAAATACTCCGGCATCCGGGCTTTCGAGAACAAGCGCAAGGTGGACGTCAACGTCATCATCCTGCCGATGGACAATGTCTCGCTGGCGATCTTGAGCCAGCTGGCCAGCACGTGCTTTGCGATCAACGCCATCGCCGTCACGGACGTGCCCTCCCGGCTTAACGCCCGGCAGGCCATCGACTGGCACAACGGCCAGGGCCAGAACAACCAAACGGGCAAGCTGGACAGCCACAACGTGGCCGTGTTCTGGAACTGGGGTCAGCGCACCAACAGCTTTGGCGTCACCCAGCTCGTGCCGCCGTCGGTGTTCTGGGCGCGCGCCGCTGGTTTCACCTTCAACAGCTTTGCACCCTGGTACGCCATCGCGGGCGAGACCCGGGGCTACCTGCCGGACTGTGAAGCTGTGCAGTTCGACGACGTGTCGGAGGACACGCTTCAGGCCATGTACGGCAACGGCAACAGCGTCAATCCGATCCTCAACATGCAGGGGAACTTTTTCCTGTACGGCGAGCGCACGATGCAGCGGCTGGAAAGCAAGCTGACGGCCATCCACTCGGTCATCTGTGTGAACTGGACCGTCAACGGCCTGGCGCAGGTGTTCCGCCGGTTTGTCTTCGATCCGAACGACGCCGAGCTGCTCACCAACATGGACCTGGCGGGTAACGAGTTCCTGGCGCGGATCAAGAACGACCGGGGCCTGGAAGATTACAACCTGTCCATCACGGCGTCCGCCGACGACCGGAACAACCGGCAGGTGATCTGCAACCTGGCGCTCATTCCCGCCGACGTGGCGGAGAAAATCTACATCAACGCCACGGTCTACGAGAGCGGGGCGGTGATCAACAGCATTTCTTAATCGACTATGAAAATTGGATTCAACAACACCTTTGGCGCGCAGACCAGCGCGACCAGCTTGGACTTGCAGCGCTCCGATCTGTGGAAGGTAAACATCAGCCTTCCCCAGGTGCTGGGTTACCAGTGGGTGGATGACGTTCAATTCCTGCTGGAGAAGTTTCCGTTCCCGAACCGGGAGCGTGAGATGATCGAAGTGAAATACATGCAGCAGACCAACCTGCTGATCGGCAAGGACACGCCGACGCCTGCCATCGAAATTCCGGTGCGCTACGCCTTCTCCACCCGGGCGGCGGAAGCCCTGGAAAAGTGGTTCTGGCTGAGTTCCAATCCGCGCACCGGCGGGGTCGGCCTGACCTCCCAGGTGAAGGCCATGGGTCGCATGACTTGGTACACGCCCAACATGCAGAACATGGTCAACGACATCAACAACCAGGCCCAGCCGGGGGCGTCCACCATGGACCCGGGCTTGACCTACGTTCTGGAAGGCTGCCAGCCCAAGGGCCTGAAGTTCAGCGACGGCGACATGACCGCCAGCGGCTTCGTGAACATGATGTTTTCCCTCCAGATTGACCGGTACTATCCGGTGGACGTCAACAGCATGGTGACGACGCCGGTGCTCGCCACGTAATGTACGACCGCTACAAAGAAGCCATCTTGCGGGTCTGTACTCCGGTTGAGCGTCCACTGCTCGAAGTGGCCCCTCTGCCGGAGTTTGACTTGGGGACCGCCCACGTCTGCCCGAGCTGTGGCCAGCTGAACGCCTTGGTGTCCGAGTCCGAGGCGGGTGAGCAAGCGTCGTGTCCGGACTGCCAGGCGATCTTTACGCCCAAGCTGGAGTCCCTGGCCCGTCAGGTGATCCGCAAGCTGTCCGAGCGCCGGGCCAGCCGCCTGCGTGAGATTAAACGGTACGAGGCCCTGTCCCCGACGCCGCCCAAAGGGGTGGACCCGGACGATTACGCCGCTTTCCGGCTGGCTGTGGATACCGCAGGCGTGGCTGAGCCGGAAGAGGATTTGCCGCTATGATGTTACCGCGTCCAGTTGGGTTTGTGTCCATCTCCAAGATAACCTTGGCGGACGGCCAGGAGCTGTCCACGCAGCAGGCCGTCGACTACGGCTGGATCAAGGCACCCGCCGGGCGGCAGCCCGCTGGCTGGGGCCTGGAGCGCCACGAGGTGCCTGTGGGCAAGAATCTATTCCTCGACCAAGGCCGCCAGGCCATGGCTTTTGCTTTCGGGGGCCGCAGCCCGACGGTCAACTACGCCATCAGTTTGTTTGCCATCGGCACCGGCACGACGGCGGCCCAGGTGACGGACGTGGCGCTGGCCGCGCCCATCCTGTTCCCCAGCTCGCTGTACCACAAGGCCGTGGACTCGATTGACTACATGTCGCCTTTCGTGGTGCGCGTAGCTTTCACCATCGGCACCACCGAGGCCAACGGCACGCTGATTAGCGAGATGGGCTTGCTGACGGGCGGCCAGGCGCTGGTGACCCGCAAGGTCCGCGCCACCAGCATCAACAAGACTTCAGATTACGCGCCCACGCTGACCTGGAGAATTCGATTTTAGCTATGAACAAACTTATCCAGAAAATTATCGGCGAGGCCGACATCGAGGCCACCACGCAACACAGCGCAGTACCCGGAGAACTGGATGGCGCTATGACCCAAATTCGTGAGCGCTTTGTTGAGGAACGAGTTCATGGCTTCAAGGACCCGACAACAGGCCAAGCTGTTGGTCCCGTGAGCCGTGAACAGGCGGAAGCGGCCTGGCAACGCATTGAGCCTCAGCTCAGGCGGTTATTTAGGCAGGCGGAACCCGGCAGTGAAACGAGCCGGATGTTGGGCTTGCACCAGAGCCGGGACGTGTACAACTACCGGAATCCCAACGCACAGTAGTTAGCGTATGATTGCAACCGTCACAGACAGCCAATTCGTCGGCGAGACTTTGTCTACGCTGTTCAGCGTCATCCAGCAGGGTCCGGCCAGCTTGATGGTGACGATGAAGAATAGCGGCGTCAACACGCTGAATTATGATTTTCAGGAATTCAACGGCACCTCCTGGGCGGACCTGGGCGCGCCGGGCAGCCTGCTCAACAACACGCTGATGGCCAACCAGGTGATCCAGCTGATCGTGACCTCCACGTATCCGCAGGTTCAGCTGGTAGGCAACGCCTCCGGCGGCGCGCTGTTGGAGTTCACGGTGGTCCGGTACTACAACCGGGCCAGCGGCGGAGCGCTGCCGCTCATCGCCGTCTAGTCTGGTACTCCTCGTAGACGCGGCTGTACAACAGGCCGATGTTGGGGATACCGAGCGATTTGGCTTCCGCCACGGAAGCCAGCTGCAAACGTCCCGGATCAGGTACGTCCGGGACGTTGGTTTTTAAGCGGGTCAGCTCCAGGCACGCCAGGAACTGCTCCTGGCACTCCGGCGGCATTTGGCTCAGCAGCGCCGCCTTGGCCTCCTCGAACGTCATGTCTGGATTTACCTTACGGAACAGCTCGCGGCACTTTTTAGGACCCCAGCCATGAACGCCCTTGATGTTGTCCACCGGGTCGCCGGTGATGGCCTGAACCAGCGCCACCTGGCTGGCCCGGGGCACGCCCCATTTTCGCCGGATGTAGTCGGGCGAGAGGATGGTCTTGGTGTTCAGGCAATAGTAATGGATGTTCCCTCGCTGAAGCTGTTGCAGGTCCTTGTCACCCGAGACCACGTAAACTTCGTCCGTTTTGGCGGCGCGTACTGCGGCGGTTGCCACGACACTGTCTGCCTCGTACTGGTCGTGTTCAAAGTTGACAGTGCCAAAGAGGAACGCCAGAACATCTTTAACGGCTTCCTTGGTGTCATGATATACCTTTGGTTTGGTTTCTCGGCCCTTGTTGCTGGAAATGTTTTTGGGGTCCCAGCCGAACAGGGTCCGGTCTACGTACACCCCAAGTTTGTCGATGTCGGGATTCAGCAGGATCAGCAGTGAGCGCACCATCAGACTGACCGCGTCCAGCGGTTCCCCGCCGCTGCGCTCGGCGGCGTACCAGGACCGGGCAAAAATACTATTTGCGTCAAAGCAGGCTGTTATCATGTGTAGGTACTGGTATGAAAAAGCTAACGGTGCTTAAAAATAAATTTCCACCAGGCACTAGAACAGGAAAGCTAGTCGTCAAAGGCTACGAAAAATACGGCAAACCTCCGTATTTTTGGATGCTCGTTTGTCGCTGTGACTGCGGCAATATAATTAGGGAAAGGCCGCACAGACTCATGGCTCGAACAGTTAAAAGCTGCGGCTGTAGTTTTGCTGGGTGCGCAACTGACAGGTTCAAGTCTACGTATCCAACAGGCTTAAAGTTCGGACAGCTTACGGTGATTGGCTATGATATTAAACCTTTTGAAACTGCGCAGCGCAATGGAAGTACAGTTGAACGACGCGTCATCTGTGTCTGCGCGTGCGGCAAGAAAAAGTCAATAGCGGTAAAATCGTTAAAATGCGGAGGAACCATCAGCTGCGGCTGTGTGGGGATCAAGAACAGGGTAGCGGCGGCAAAACGAGCATGGTCGTTACCTCCTGGTACCGCCTCGTTTAACGCAGTCTACGGTCAAGTCAAAAGACAGGCGGTGAACCGGGGTATAGCGTGGGTTTTGACCCCGGATGAATTTAAGCGCGTCGTAGCTGAAAAATGTTTTTACTGCGGAGCGCCGCCGTCAAAGTCGTACCGTACTCGTACATCAATCGTAGATTTTGTATACAACGGTATTGATCGTCTGGATTCTGGCTCTGGCTACACTGTCAGCAACTGCGTGCCCGCGTGCAAAGTGTGCAATTATGCCAAAAACACAATGAGTGTAGACGAATTCAAAACATGGATTCGCAACATATCAGCTCATTTTCTCGGGCTGCGCTGATCATCGCAATTTCGAGTTTCTCTCGTTTTCCTGCTCTACTTTTTCGTTGCGCCAGTGGACCATCTGGCGCAGGATGTCGTCGGGCACGCGGCTTAGCTCCAGCGTCAGGCCCTTGCCATCCCAGGCCAGTTCAAACAGGGTTCTCCAGCGGTCTTGGCGGCTAATATAAGCCGCCTCAACGAAAAAACTCCTGACCCAGGTCCAGCACGTGGTCGAAGGTCTTCAGGCACTCGTCGCACTTGTGTGGCACGGCGGTGTTCAGATGCGGCGTGATGCGGCGGCCCTCCTTTTCGAGAAATTTGGAATCCGCTGGCGACAGCGCCCGAAACCATTGGATCAGCTCTTCCAGCGCGTCGGGTCGGGTGTCGTTGATGGTGACGACCCGCATCAGGGTGCGCAGCAGTGTGTCAGGCACCCGGGCGCGCTCCACGGTGGGTCGGCCCACGATGGCGCGCTCGTCCTTGACCAACAGCGGGCGCACCTTGACGACGTCCTGGACGTCCGGCAGGGTGATGACATCGAAACCGGGATAATCCGGCTCCTTGACCCCCACCGGCTCCAGCTCGTCAGGAATGGCGATGGTTTCGTCCTTCTTGGCCCCGCAGTGCGGACACACGGAGGTGTAGCGAATATGGTCGTTGGCCAGGCGCGCCCGGGACACCAGCAGGATCAGGTTGATCTCGTCGGCGACAAAATCGTCCAGCCTGCCGCCGTTGAGGTTGCAGCAGCGCTCGAACAGGCTAAAGATCAGCTCCTCCTTGGTCAGCTTGCGGGCGTTCTCCACGAACCAGTCGTCAACTTCATTGTCCCAGGGGTAGACGGTCAATTTGCCGCCGGGCCAGGCCGTGGGGCTGGTGTAGCCGCGCGAGAGCAGGGTGATTTCCCGCTTGTACGCGTCTCGGCGCGGGACCAGTGATTTCAGGTTGGTGCGAATAGCCATAGGCCACTAAGAACGCAAAACTCAGTCTGCCACGGTGACGGTCTGCGAAAGCAGCTGCGTGGCCTCCGGGGTGATCGAGGACGTGGGCTGCGTGGGCGGCGACGTCGGGTTCCCTGGATTGCTGCTGGTGTGCGTGTGAACGGCCAGCCAGACGAACAGGGAATTGATCCATTCCACCAGGTAATTGCCCAAAACGGCCTGCTGGGTAGCCCCAATGCCCAGCGTCAGGTTGGTGAAGCCCAGCACCATTTCCCCGACGGTGGTCAGGTTCAGGTCGCTCAGGCTGTCGATGGTGATGTCGCCGACGGTGGAAATGTCAATGTTGTCGAAAGCGGTCAGGGCGATGCCGCCGCCGCTGTCTACACTGAAGTCATCGGCCAGGGTCTGCCAGGAAAAGCTGTTGGAGATGCCGGTCACGCCTTCGTAGACATTGAAGTACAGGTCCTGGAGCACGTTGAACTTGACCGTGTCGTCCAGATCGTCGAACTGGCAGTAGTTGCCGTTGGGCGTCGTGACCATGATGTTGCCGTCCGAAGAGCCGACCTCGGTGTCGTCGGTCAGAACAATGCGGTACCCGGCGCTGGTGGTGGCGATCAGCGAACCCTCGTTCATCTCGATGGCGTGGCTGTAGCGGGTCCAGACGGTGCGGTTGGGCTTGCCCACGGGCGTGCCGATGTCATAGGTGTGCAGCTTCAGTTTCTGCGCCCCGTTCATGGTTTGCATGCCCCACTCCCAGATGGGCTTTTCCGGCTCCCCATCCAGGAAGCGAACCCAGACGGGATCGCCCGGCTCCGGTATCTGGGAGAAGCCCCCGCTCAGGGCACTGCCACCGGCAGGCATGCCTGCTGGCATGGCCCATGGCAGGTCGCCGGTGCCGATGTAGCCCGAGCCGGTGGCGCTGGTGCCATAGACGTGCGGGACGCGAACCTTCAACCGGCCAAGTTTCAGCGGGTCCTGGTTTAGCTCCACCGTTCCGGCATACGTAAAGTTAAGGTTCATGCTCAAGGTAGTTACTCAAATGTCGCGTGACGCTGATAATAAGAACCTGGTTAACCTTTGGGGACGGCAGACGGACGCCAACACGTCCAGCGTGCTGGAACCGCAGCGCTCGGACTTGTTCCTGGTGGACCTGACCCTGGCGGCGGGCGGCATCCAGAGCGCCGCCAACGTCAAGCTCAACGCGCAGCTGCGCCAGTTTGTGCGCAGCGTCAGCCTGCCTGAAGTCAGGCTCAAGGCGGAAGTGTTCCGCCGGGACTCGGTGCCGTACAACATGCCCAACTGGGACGACCCGGTGGAAGCCGCTAAAATCACCTTTGTGGTGGACACCTGGGAGGGCACCGACCGCAGTGACACGGCGGACCTGCTGGACGCCTGGGTGGCGCTGACGCGGGCGGGGCGCGGGGCACGCTACGGCGGGTTTGCGGGCCTCAGTCCCCAGGGATATTTCACCCTGGACAGCAATTTTAGCACGACTTGCCGGTTCGACATCAACGTCAGCTTGCTGCGCGGCAACATGCAGAATATCGTCCAGGGGCTGAGCGGCACGACGACCACCGGCCAGGTAAACGGTGCCCAGCTCGCTGCGGTGGCCAAGTACAACAGCCTGCTGAAGCAGCAGGCGGCCAGGCAGTCGAACCAGGGCGCGGCCACCAGCACGCCCGCTGGTCCGCAGGGCGCACCGTCCGCCACGGCGGCAGCCACCCTGCCTCAGATGGAGGAACACACCAAGTGGGTGCTGCGGCAGTGCTGGTGCGCCGGGTACAAGCTGTCGGACCTGAATTACACCGAATCCCAGCTGCTGACCCTGGAAGCCACGTTTTACCCGGAAGCGGTGGAACGGTACACGTCCACCCTCAACTTTAACGGCGCACCGACGATACCCTCATGAGCAACCTTTCGCAGTCGGTCATCAACCTGGTCACCCAGTTTCGACCGCCGTTTTCCCGGTCAGCCACCCTGCTGTACGCGTACACCGCCGAGGGCAGCGTCAACCTGGGCATCACCGTGCAGCTGGCGGCGGGAGAGAGCACCATCGCTCCGGCCACGGGGACGGTCAGCCGGATATGGACGTCGCTCCCGGAGTTTTACACGGAAGACCCGGTGCTGCTGGCCACGTACGCCACCAACGTCACCATTGACTGCGGCCTGGGCGTGCTGGTGACGCTTAGTGGCCTGGCTTCCACCGGGCTGGTCACGGGGCAGCCCGTTACGCGCGGGGCGCTGGTTGGACCGCCGAAAACCAGCCAAATCTGGATGGGAGTGCTCGTCGGCACCGTCCCGTTGGACCCTCTGCGGCTAAATCCAACCTTTTTGGTGCAAGATGGGGCCGAGGTCCTGGGCCAGTACGACATGATCCGGTTCGCTCCTGACGTCCTGCCGCGCGATCTGAGTGGTGGCACGGCAGCCACCCTGGTCGGCGGGAAGCGCTATTTTACGCCGGACGCGACGCAGCTGCTGGTCAATGTCGATTTTAACGGCACGGGTCTCAAGCAGGGTCCGGCTCAGGTCGGCAAAACCGCCAGCGACTACTGGAATGTCTACACTCCCGCCAGTTATACGGCAACGGTGGACCATACCTGCGGCTACGGATACGGGTATGGTTGGGTGTTTTCCAGTGCTCCGCTGATTCCGCTGCTGAATTACGACCGCAGCCTGAGCGTCGTTTATTTGGAACGGGTTGCGCCGCTGACATCGGCGGCAGGCACCCAGAGCACTTTTGATCCCATGTTGAACACGTACGCAGGCGGTCCGTCCGTGCCCAACACGTTCAACCTGCGCAACATCCCGCCCGGCAGCTACACCCTGTACGTCTATTCGGCAGCCGCCTCGGGCACCAGCAGCGTCTACATTGGAGTTAATGGCGGTGCTCCTGTCTTGCACACGGTCAACAACACGGCAGCTACGTCTTTTGTAGCCGGTCAGAACTACGTGGCCGTTTCGGCGGCGGTCAACAGCACGGGAAAAATGAGCTTTGCGGTCTATGGGTACCTGTCGGGACTGCAACTACTCCGAACCGGCAGCTGATTCAGTTCTAAAGCTGCATGGCATGGCCTGAACATCGTTTTGTCTCGGCGGTAATGGTGGTGCGCCCCTGTGATTTACGGGACGCGGCGCTAAACTCGATTTACTGCTTTATTCGCCAGACCTGGCCGGTAAAAGAGTTGATCGTGGTTAACAGCACCGGTGTCGCCCTGGCTCCGCCGAACGCCGATATTCAGGAAGTGGTCGGTCTCCCTCTGCCCTACGGCGAATTGCGCAACCAGGCGCTGGCGCTGGCCACTGGCGAGTGGATTTTTAACTGGCTGCCGGACGCCTGGTATGCGCCTGAATACCTCGACACCCTGCTGGGCAAAGCCAACGGCGCAAACGTGCTGCTGTATGGCCAGGACCGGCGCTTCTGCGGCTACGCCAAGGCAGCTCTGGGCAAGATTCGTTATGACGACCACGGCTACGAGCACCTGTTTCTGGGTCAGTTGGGAACCCCGGTAGCGGTGCATTCCGACCGCGTCCTGGCCCACCACGTTAAGTCGGAGACCAAGGTCCGAGACGCGGAAGCGCCCAAGCTGACGGTCGCGTCGCCCAAGCCGGACGGCTCAGTAATCGTAAATTTGGGGCGCATCGGTGACATCATTAACGTGCTGCCGGTTTGCCGGGCGCTCTTTCTGCGCAGCGGCATCGCGCCCAAAATGATGGTCTGCCCGGAGTTTGCCGCCATACTGGAACGGGTAAGCTACGTGGAGCCAGTGTTGTTTCAAGGCAGCCTTCACGACGCCGAATCGGCGGTAAAGGAAGTCGAGGGCACCGGGCTTAAGGCGACCAACTGCATGTTTTTTGGAACGTCTAAAAATCGCAAGACCGGCGCTAACTTTCTGAAAGCCCAGTGGGAGAAGCTTGGCTACCTGGAGCAGTGGGGCAAGCTGCCGCTGGTGTTTGACCGTCGAAACGCGACCGCCGAGACGGCGGTGTTCGACCGGTTCAACCCCGACTCGCCGTACGTGGTCACCTGCTTAAAAAGCCATTCCTCGCCGCCGACCGATGCTGAGGCTGCCTGGGTGCAAAAGTTGCTGGCCGAACTCTGCCGGGAATGGGGCTGGTCGGTTGTAGACATTTCTGAGGTACGGTTGGACAACTTTGCGGATTTTCTGCTGCTGCTGGAAAATGCGAAACTGCTAGTCTGTGCCGACACGGCCATTTTGCACCTGAACCGGGCGACCAACACGCCGTCCATACACTTCGGAAGGCCCAAGTGGGAATGCTCGGGCCGGGTGGAGAACGTGGTCTTTCATTGTCCCTGGATCGAGCTTACGCTGTGGGAGAATAGCATCCGCGAAGCCTTCCTTTCCGTGGCCCGGCCCGATCTGCCCTCCGTTCCGCTCCTGATCCACGGTAAACCGCGCCTGGTCAGTATCTGCTATCTGCCGCCGCCGGAAGTCGGGCACAATGACGTGTTTTTCCGCAATTTAAGCGCCAATCCCCCGACGTTCCCGGTGCATTACGTCAGCGAGACCCCGGATTATCAGCCGCAGCACCTGCTGGCCGAGCCGATCAGGTGCGGAGCCAACACCCACGTTACCGGCATTGGTATTTTCAACGAGGTGATCAAAGTGGCGGAACAGTTGGACGCCGAGTTTTTCATGCCCATTGAACCCGACTGCCGGGTCAAAGGCGGGGCCTGGGACGAGCGCCTGCTGCGCGAGGCGCTGGCCCACAACCCGGACTTTTTGCTGGCAGGCACCCCGGTGCCCTTTCACACTCAATTTGCCGGTCCCGGGGTGCGCACGATATGCCGCTTGATTGTGCGCGAGTATAACCGGGTGACCGGTGCCCACATTTACTCCCTGCGCGACGAGTGGCTGCCGCGCGAGCAGTGGACGCTGTTTCCCAACGGATGCTTCGCCATTTACCGGACCAAGGAAGTGGTTGCCGCCTGGAAAAGCGGAATCTACACCGACAAGCCCTGGGACATGCGCGTCGGCCTGGAGCTGGCGCGGACCTACGGCCTGGAGTACCTGGAGCGCTTCTCGCCCGTCACCCAGGCGCTGTCCTTTAACGGCGAGTGCTTTATCCAGCGCGACTACCAAAAGCGAAGGCTCGTAGCCGGAGCGGTCGCCGGAATACACAACATTAAAGACACATGGACACCCTAAACGAAGAAGCCCTGCGGGTCAGAGTGAACAAGGTTAAGTGGTACCACACCATGGAAGTGCCGGGCACCAGCATCGTCACCCACGGCCACAGTCTCGGACTGGAGAAATCCTGGAACTGGATCAAGGAGCAGCTGAACGATTTGCACGCGCGCAAGCTGCTTAAAGGTCCGGCCCTCGACATAGGCTGTCGCGACGGCATGTTCAGTTTTTGGCTGGAGGACAACGGCATCGAGCCAGTCACCGGCATTGATAACAACATCAGCGAAGGCATTGGCCTGATGCGCGAACTACGCGGGTCCAAGCTGACGATCCGGGAAAAGTCCGTGTATAGCTTGGATCGGGACAACCAGTTCCGCACCGTGCTGTTCATGGGCGTCCTGTACCACCTGCGGTATCCAATCAATGGCATATCTGCCGTCGTGGGCGCGACCCAGACCGGCGGCATCATTGTCGTGGAATCTGGATTCTACGGGCCAAATGACGAGCCGCTGATCCACTGCCCGGTCACGACGTCGCCGTGGGACGCGACCAGTTGCACTTTCTTTAATCTGAGGGGGCTGGACGAAACTTTCGCGTCCTTTGGCTGTAAACGGGTTGGTGAAGCTGTTTTCATGGACCACGGCAAGGATGACCATACCCTGCGCGGCATGGCGGTCTACACCAAGTGCCGGGAGATGCGCTTTGATTACTGGGAAGGCATTCACCGCGACTACACCAACCTGGACGAAAGCGCCAGCAGCCGACTTATTCGGTCGGAAGTTGCCGAGCTATGAACGTGAAGCTGCTTACGCTATACGACGCGGGCTACGCTCAGGTGGGCGATCAGTGTGCCAAGTCGCTGCGGACGCACGCGGCGGCCATGGGTGTTGGCTTGGACGTATACACGGAGTTATTGGACCCAGGGGTGCATCCGTCCTGGAACAAAATAGCCGCCCTCCAAACGACGCTGTCGGATTTACAGGATGGGGACTGGGCGGTGTGGATTGACGCCGACTGCCTGCTGCTTCGTCCGTTTGCGCTGGTGGACGACTTGGGCGACAAACTTCAGTTTGACCTGCTGGGAGCCTCCGACTGGAACGGCCTGTGCGCCTGCGTGCTGGCGGTTAAGAAGTGTGCCTGGACCGACTGGTTTTTACCTACGCTTAGCCGGTGCGGAGACGTCAAGGACGACGACCGCTACGGGGCGGCTTTAGGGCCTAAGTGGGAGCAGAACACCATTAAGGGGCTGCTCAACGAGTTTCCTGCGGTGGCCCGCCGGATTTCCTTTTTGGACTCGAACTGGATAGCAGACATGCCGTGGTACGATCCAGAGCGGCTAAAGCCGCTGCACCACTTCGGAGCCTTAACCCAGAATCAGCGTTTAAGCATGATGCGAGAATACCCTTATGGCGTGGCCTGAACAACCCTCGGTAAACGGACTCATGGTCATCGGACCGGATGACCTGAAGGAAAACGCAATGAACGCGGCCTTCTGCTTTATCCGGCAAACCTGGCCGCTCAAAAGCTTGATCGTCATCAACGGCAGCGGACGCGCCATAAGCCTGCCGCCGGAGGTAAAGGTGGTGGAGTCCGGCGGCAGCATCCAGGAGCTTAAGAACGCCGCCCTGGAGCTGGCCCAGGCCGAGTGGTGCTTCCCCTGGCTGCCAAACTACTGGTACGACCCCGACTACATCGACTTTCACATGCGGGCAGTCACCAACAGTCTCCACCTGGTCAGCAGCGCTTCCGGCGTCGAGCAGCCGGACGACAATGCCGCCTGCTTCGCCTTTTTCCGCTCTGCGCTGGGTCTGATCCGCTACAACGCTGAGGGAAATGAGCGTACCTTCGCGGAACAGTTTGTGCCTTCGATTACGCTGATTCAGACGAAGCGTTTAAGCTACCGGATAGGACTTATTACTCACCCGTTCAAGGTCGGGCCTTTCCCGCCAGAGATAAAGTACAGCATCCGCTGCTACCTGGTTTTAGGCCGGTACGGTGACTTGCTGAACGTGCTGCCGATCTTCAAGCATTTGTTCGACGCTACCGGCGAAAAGCCCAACGTGGTGATCAGCCAGGACTTTGCGGATGCGGCGGCCTGGGTCAGCTACTGGAATCCGGTCATTTATCCCGGTAAGTTCGACTTGACGCAACCGGCGCTGGAATGGGCGTCGACACGGTATACCGAAGTGGTGGTCATGCAGCCCTGTACCCGTGATTTCACGATGGACTACAGGTGCCGGAGCTACTGTGAAGAACCCTGGGCCGCGCTGGGCCTGCTGCCTTTGCGCGGAAAGCTGCCGCTGGTGCTGGATGGCCGTGACCTGGCGGGCGAACTGGAGCTGGCCAAGCTTCACCTGCGCAACCGCACGCCCACGATCCTGGTGGCCCTGCAAGGCAAGTCCAGCCCGTTTCCGCACGCCGTCCGGCTGCGGGAATGGATCGCCACCAAGTACGGATCGGCGGTAGTCTGGCTGGATGACGTCAAAGCGTCCACGCTGACTGATTTCCTGACCCTGATGGACGCGGCTGACCTGTTGATAACCGTGGACACCGCCTTCCTCCACCTGGCGCAGGCAGTTAAGATTCCAGTGATTGCCTACTTGAACACCCTGGCAGGCTCCTGGAGCGCCACCGTGCCCTGCTGTAACCTGGCCAAGACTTTTCGCTACACGGACGCCTTGGACACGGACGCCTTGGACACTGCCGTTAATCGCGTGATGTTCCGCCTGTTCTGGCACGTGCATCCGGAAGTGGTAAACGAGCAGGCGTCCAATACCTGGCCGCCCTGGCAGCTGTCAGGCAGCAACACACTGGCGGACATCGCCAAACTGACGTCAGCAGAACCGATTGATGTTATTGTCTACACGCCCGGTGACACGTATTTCGTGCCGGATGTTGAGCGCATTCTGCGGGCCAAGCTGTGCGAAGCAGACTGTTTCTATGGCCTGCGCCGACAAGTGGCCATGCCGGGAACGCATACCTCGGCGGATTTGGAGCGCAATTCTGTGCCCAGCCCGGAGGTGGAGTTTTACGCTTTCACCTACGGCTGGTGGCAGCGGCACCGCAGCCTGCTGGAAACGGCGGACGTGGACATTCGCCAGCTCATGGAGGCGGAGGACTGCGCCAGCGCCGACCTGTTGGCGTACCGGCTGTTCCGCCAGGAAACCGTTGCAAGGTCCAGCTTGCGCCGGACCAGCCACAAGCGCAAATCCCGCGAAGTAGTGGACCACATCCGGAATTACTATCGCCGGATGAAAGCGGCACCGAAAGAGCCGCTCATTGACTTGACCAATTACGCGCTGTCCAATTACCAGAGCGGCATCGGCGACATGTTGGTCATGTCCTCCCTGCCCCGGGTCTCTACGGAGCAGGGCGGCTATACGCATATCTTTCACGCCGATGCCAAGTTTGAGACGTTGATCAAGCACAACCCCTGGTACAAGCCGTACGACGGCAGGCCGCCGGTGTCTTCCGACTTTTTGCAAAAGACCTTCGACCTGGGCAACGGCCATTTGATGCAGCGCCTGCAACGGGCATGGGGCTATCGGGCCGACTTGCTGCCCCGGGCCACGGTGGTCTGTCCCCAGGACAAGGTGCCGGGCCGCTGCGTGCTGCATTTTGAACCCGGGGCGCACGCCCAGTGGCAGCGGCGGCGCGTGCATGGCCGGGCGCGCGAAGTGTACCCGTCGACTTTCAAGGTGATCCAGGAGTTTGTGGACGCCCACCGCGCCGACATGTCCTTTGTGGAGATAGGCCAGACCTGCCACAACCTGAACGGGGTGGAGGACCGCACCGGTCGCAGCCTGGATGAATCCATTGCCTTGATGTCCGGCAGTGAATGGTTTTTAGGCATTGTCAGCGGGCCAATGCACCTGGCTTCCGCGCTGGGGCTTAAGTGCGTGGTGGTGCTTAACTTCCCCAGCGCCAGGGAAATCATGCTGCCCACGCTGGTGGATATAAACCAGGTGGAGAGTGAATGGCTGTACCCGCAGGCGTGCCACTTGCACCAGGACTCCGAAGGACCGCTGGTGAAACTTTTCAGCCTGCGCAACCTGGAACTGGCTTTTGCCGGTGGACTGTACCCGTACTGGTCCAACGAGTATCTGTCTTTGATCGACGAGCCGCTATGGTGATCAACGCATCCATCCTGCTTAATGAGCTGGAGCTGCTCAAGCTGCGGCTGCACGAGATGTACCGCGTGGTTGACCGCTTCTACGTGCTGGAGAGCCGGGTCACCTTCGCGGGCAGGCCCAAGCGGCTCAGCTACCAGGAGCACGCCGACGAGTTCGAGCAGTGGCGCGATAAAATTGTATACATAGAGGTGCCGCCCTGCCCCAACCTGCCGGAAGATGCCCAGGCCGCCTCCTGGGCGCGCCAAAACTACCAGCGCGATTACTTGAAGGAAGTGCTGCCAAGGCTAAAGGAATTCGACGTGTTTAGCATCTGTGACGCTGACGAAATCATCAGCGCGCAGACGATTCTAAACTACCGGCCTCGGGACGGCGCAGTCGGCCTGGAGCTGGCGTTCTTTCACTTCTACCTGAATTACGGGTGCGTCAACAAAGTCTGGAAGGCTCCTTATCTAGTACCCGGGTCGCTGTACAACCAGTATCCGGTGCATCGGCTGCGTCCGTTTGAACACTTCAGCTACAAGAGCGACCCCTATCCGCTGGCCAAGCGTTTGGAGCGCGCGGGCTGGCACTTTTCCTACTTGTTGGGTCCGGAAGGTCCTGGCCGGGTTCAGTACAAACTCAAAAATTACTCGCACTGCTTCGGGCGGCACACGCTGCCGATCCTGTACGCCCTCCAAGGCGACGTGCCGGTGGACATGCGGCGGCTGGGCAGGCAGGTGGACCCTAAAGGTGGCTTCATCTTCGACCGGATGCCGGACGCGCCGCTGCCGCGCTGGGTGACGGATAACCGGGCCGTGTACGAAAGCAAGGGGTACCTGCTGTGACCTTGATCCTGACATTGCACGACCGGGTTGAGCTGGTGCCGTACGTGCTGCGGTACTACACGCGGATGGGCGTAACGCGAATTGTCTACGCGCTGTGCAACGGCATCCGTCATCCGGTGTACGCTCAGGTTGCCGCCCTCAGCGGCGCGCTGGACTGGCACGTGCGACCGACCGTGCTGTGCTCCGAGTCAGACTACGCTTACAGCGAAACGGATGGCCTCAACGAAATCAGGCGCGAATTTGTCGAGCCGGAAGAATGGTACGTGCTGGCGGATGCGGATGAATTTCATTATTACGACGGGAAAAGCCTGGCGGAGGCTGCGGCCATGGCGGAGAGGGCGGGCTTTCGCTGCGTTCAAGGCGAGTTTAGGGACCGGTTTGCCGCTGACGGCGCGCTGCCGGTCATCCAGCCGGAGCGGACGTTAGACGAGCAGTTTCCGACCATGACCCAGTTTACCCGCTGGATGGGAGCCTGCTACCTTAAGGTTAGTCTATGCCAGGGCGGCCTGCCCATCCGCAGCGGTCACCATGAGTGCGACGAGGTGAGCTTTCCGTTTGGGTATACCCATCATTTTAAGTGGGTCAGCGGCATAAAGGAAATCTTGAAGAGCAGGCACGAGCGCCAGCTGGCCGCGCACATCAACTGGGCCTGGGAGCAGGCTAAAGCCTTGAGCCTGCTGGAAACACCGGATTACCTGAGCGACCCAAAGTGCAAAAGTGAACCGGCAAGTCAAATAGGAGTATGACGCTGATAATACCCGTATACGACCGCACCTACCTGCTCCCGTTCCTGCTGAAGTACTACCAGCAGCGCGGAGTGACGCGGTTCGTGTACGCCGCGTGGCGAGGGATTAAGTGCCCCGTCTACGCTGAGCTGGCGAAACACAGCCAGGGACTCGACTGGCACGTGCGGCCAAACCAGTTTTGCACGTACAACCTGTACAACTCAACCGACGAAACAGTGGCGCTCAACCGGGCGCGCCGGGAGTTCGTGGCGGCTGACGAATGGTTTCTGGTGGCCGACCTGGACGAACTGCACGACTACGGCGGCAAATCCTTTCCGGACATGGCCGCCCAGGCCCAGCAGGAAGGCTATAAGGTCGTGCGCAGCCGGTTTGTGGACCGGTTTGCGCCGGAAGGGGCGCTGCCGCCGGTGAAGCTGGACGTCAGTCTGGATGCGCAATTCCCGTGGGCGACTTCCATGACCAAATGGTCCGGCGCAAATGTCCACAAGATTGGACTGCACCGAGGGGACGTGACGATCCGGTCGGGACACCACAACAGCATGGAAATACCGCTTAATTTTGGAGATACGCACCATTTCAAGTGGTACGACGGAGTTCGGCCTTCGCTGCTGGCCCGGGTTCGGTCCAACATCTACTGCGCCTGGGAGCGCGAACGGTCGCTGGCCATACTCGACAGCCCAAACTTTTTTCAGAATCCGAAGCTGGAAGTCAGACCAGCTGCCGTTCTTGGGGTTTAACTGGCCATCGGCACGATGGGCGGCATCGGCTTGGGCGCGTCCACCGGCTGCTGGCTGCGCTGGGCGGCGCGGCGGGCCATGTCCAGACCGAAGTCAGCCTGGGCGGAGCGGTCGATCACCGGCAGCCCGTCCGGCCTGGGCGCGGTGAACTGCTGAGCCGTCGCTATAGATTTATTCAAGTCCATGGCCTAAATACAACAGAGTAGGATCAGATTATGATCGGACCATTGTTAAAACGAGAGATCGAAAGCATGTTTACGGTGGTGGCGGACAAGTCCTCCGCCGAGGAACTGGTGTTCCTTTGTCCGGAATGCGGCGACCATTCCGGCCACCGGTCGGTGAACCTGCGCACCGGCTTCACCTTTTGCTTCCGGTGCAACAAGGGCGCGCACAACAAGGGCAATTTCATGGCCTGGTCCAAGGCCCTGGGCTACCAGTTCCTGAACTCCGACAACGGCTACAGCAACGTGCCGCTGGAGGAGCTGCTGAACAATCCGCCAGCGGTCAGGACCAAGATGCCGGTGCTCAAGCCGGTGGACCTGCCGGTGGGCTTCACCCGGCTGGAGGATGACCCCGACAGCGCCTACACGGAGCTGATCCGCCGCATGGCCAAGCGAAAAAATCTGGACCTGAAAGCGTTCATCGAGGCGGGCGCGGGCTTCACGGAGCAGGGCCTGTGGGAGCCGTACTGCATTTTTCCCGTCTACGATTCCAAGATGCCCGTCTACTATCAGGGCCGCACGTACGTGGACGTGCCGGGCGAGCCGACCAAGCGTTTCCCCAACCGCAAGGACGTGACCTACGGTGCGTCCTACTGGGTGTACAACATCGACGAGGTGCGGACGGTCAAGCCCAATGTCATCATCATGGTGGAATCCATCCTGAACGTCCTGTCGCTGAAGCGCAAGCTGCGCGCGCTCCACCTGGAGCACAAGTACGTGCCGGTGTGCGTGTTCAAGCACTTTGTCAGCCAGGTGCAAGTGCAGAAGCTGCTGCTCTGCGGCGCGGAGGAGTTCTGCCTGCTGTTCGACCACGACGCCATCGCCCTGACCTGGAAGTCGGTGGCCGCGTTTAGCAACCTGACCCGGGTGACGATTGCGGAAATGCCGCAGCTGGAGGGCAACAAGAAGGCCGATGCCAACGATGATGTAGACGCCGCCTGGGACGCCATCCGCAACCGCAAGCGCTACAGCGCGGCGGCGGTGACGGGCAATCTGGTCACCGTGGACCCGCTCCGGGCCATGAAGCAAGCCTGTGACATAACCAAGCTCCGAATCGGTTCTATACCGGTATGAATGTAAAAATGTTTGGTTTTCGCTGCCTGGTGGAACACTACCGGCCCAAGTCCTCCTCGTCGCAGATCATCCTGCCTGACGCCGCCCAGCAGGCGGATACGCACCGGATGGGCAAAGTGGTCTCCGTGGGCACCGATCCCAAAAAGACGTCGGTCGTCAAGCCCGGCGACATCGTGATGTTCCAGATCAACTCGGTCATGGAGAACACGCAGAAGTACGTGCTGGACGGCAGGCACTACATGAATCTGCACCAGGGCGACATCATCGGTCGGCTGACCGGCGACGAGGTCACGCTGCCAAATTTCGAGATGGTGGGCGACTACGTCCTGCTCAAGCACTTTTTCCGCGAGTCCGGCTCACCAATCATCCTGCCGGAACATGTCATGCGCCAGTCCACGCCGGAGTTCATCTACTTCAAGGTGCTCAAGAAAGGGTCGACCGTGACCAAGCCGGTGGAGGAGGGCGACGAAGTGGTGGCCAACCTCGGCAAGCTGACTCCGATTTTCTTCGTGGAGCGGCTGAAGGACGGCACTTCCAACAATCAGGAGTTCTGCTACACGCACCAGGACTGGCTGGACGGCAAGGTCATAAAAGACAGCGCCGAACCGTAGTTAGGGCGTGGTCATTGAACTGCGCTATAATAGCAGGCCCCTGCCTGCCACCCTGGTCTGTCAGCACCGCTACGAGCTTAAGGCGTTCGTCAACAACGCCCAAGTGGTTCCGAAGCGCTGGTTGGTGCTGTGCAACAACGCCACGCTTGCTTCCGGCGTCAGCAGCCCGATTGTTTTCACGCCCGTACAGGCGCTGCCGCACACGATCACGGTCACAGTGCCGGTTGAGTTCGGCTACCAGAACGCGGTGTTTACCGTCAACGCCGCTTCGACCGTCGGTTCCACCTATGTCGGCGTGACCTGGAGCAAGGTCAGCTTCGACCCGGGCGACCCGGGCGAGGCGGCCATTGTCGCCGCCAGCGCTTCCGGGCAGGCGGCAGGGACCTTCTCCTGGACGCTGCTGCTCAACAACACCCAGGTGCAGACCGGCAACGGTCCCGGGGTCTCCATCCAGTCGATGGAAAGCGGGCTGTACCGCCTCCAGGGCACGGCCACTTGCTCTGACGGCACCGTGCTGGCGTTTGACAGCGCCGTGACCGTCTCCGGAGCCGTGACGAACCGCTCCGCCGTTCCTCTGCCCGCCCCCAGCACCTCGCTGGTCTATCTGGGTGACGTTTACAGCGACGAATTCAACGGCGGTCCAGGTACGGCCACCTACTTCCCCTATCAGCTGATTTCGCACACCCAGGACACGTACTTGCTCCCGGGAACCACCCACTATGCCGCCGCCGTGGTCAACTTGGCGGACGGCACGATCCCGCCGGAAGTGGTGCTCCGGACCAAGGCGGCCAACTGGGCGCTGCTGGGCTTCCCGGCGGGCTTGCAAGGCGAGGATGTCGGCTACGATTACGGCATCGGCATGCCGCCCGTGCCCGCGCCCGCCGATTACCGCGTCCAGTCCACGGTGGACGCCTGGCTGCCCCGGGCCACGGACGCCGGGTCGGCCAGCTGGCTGGCGTTTAACTTTCGGGTGCGCCTGAGCTGCTACCGGCAAGTGGCAAACATTTACCAGTATACCAGGTGCCCCTACAGCGCTTATCCCGGCGGGTCCGGGCTGCGGGCACGCCGGTTGGCGGCCCTGTTCACCAACGCCGATTTGCAGCTGGACGTGAACTACGGTAAAAACCGGCTGGGCACAGGCGATGCGATCATTTCCTACTCGACGCCGCTGACCACCAACATTCCGCTGATGACGCTGGACGTTGCAGGCAGCCCCAACTCGACGCCGTATTACACGAACACTTTCTTCACAGACAGCAACAACTACGCGATTTATGAGGCGTACGGCCAGCCGAATGTATACGCCAAGGCCGTGGCAGGCATTGAAGGCATCCGGCCAGCCTATTTTTCGCTGCTGACTTATGACGGCTACCCGCTTATCTGCAACCGGGTCAAGCGTCTGTACGGCAGTCTGGTGGTTTACCTGGTGGACGGGGCGCTGTACGCCGGGTCGGTGGTCACTGTCACCGTGTGGAAAACCGGCTCCAGCGCCAGCGCGACCTTCAGCGGCACGGTGCCGGTGACGGTGTATGCGAACACCGCGTCCACGTTTGCCCAGGCGCTGGTGATCCCGGTGAACTTGAGCGACTACCAGTTCGACGAAACGGGGGTGGTCATTGACTTTGCCGTGTCCGAGTCCGGGGCGGTGCAAACCGCGCTGCCGTCGCCCGTGCCGGTGCCGGTGACCAGCGCCACGTCCTTGTACTCCACGGCCTACCATCCTACCGTCGCCTTTGACGGAGCCTGCTATTCTAATCCGGTGCCGGTGCCTATCTTCGTAGACGGACAGAGCGGGCCGGTGGTGGTCGTCACAGGCTGCCAGGACCCGGCGTGCGGACCGCAAGGGCTGTACTGTTACGCCCCGGTCTATGGCGCGGGCGCGCCGGTGCAGCTGATCCAGCCGCTGGGCTTTCCTGCGCCCTACGTCTCGTACGGCACCCAGCCGTACTCCTGCTACCGGCTGTCGTCGTTCCTTTCCGAATACAGCGGCACCGGTCCGGCGCTGGTGGCGTACCCAAACAGCGTTCCATGTGGAACACCGTATCTCTACACGGAGTGCCCGGTGGTCCCGGTGCCCAATCCCAGCGAGTCTGGAGCGGACCTGGAGTACCAGCCTGCGCCCACCCAGATGCTGGTGATTTATCCGCCCAGCTCGTCCCCGCACGCGGCGGTGGAGTACAACAATCGGTACTACAGCTACACCGGCACTTTGCTTCCGTCCAGCTACGAGCTGGTGGTCAGCGCAGGCAGCGTGACTCCCAGCCTGAATTGTTACGGCGCGGCCTACAGCGGCACGACGCAGGGTTCAACCTACCTCTACCGCGACGCGGAAACCGGAGTGCCGGTCTCAGTCAGCTTCCCGCACCTGGATGTCGGCTTGCCGGTGTATGGCGTGGCGGCCTCGGCGCTGGACGAGGGCCTGGTCGGTGCGACCGCTGGGTCGGCCACGGCGGTTTTCAACGGGGACGAGACATACCTTTTTACCTCCACCGGCACGGTCACTATGGCCGTAAACGTCGGACTGCCGGGCGTCTACAAAGAGCTGGTGGTGGACCACAACGGAACCGAAATCAGCCACAACTTGGGTGTGTCGACGGTCAAGGTTTTGCCCTTGTTTCCCAGCGATACCGTGAGCTTGGTGCTGTCCGACCAGAACGGCATGACTGGACAGTTCCGAGGCATGCCGGTGGACGTAAGCTGGACGCCGCAGATCACGCTGCCGCGCCTCTATGCTTCGGTGATCTACCGGCTGCCCTCTGCCAGCGCGCTGAAAGCCCTGGGATTTTGCGGCTATACGGAGCAGGCTTCCTACGCGTTTTACGACAGCCTGCCCGCCACCGAGCCAGTCTCCGGGCTGCTAAATCCGGACGGCCTGGTGACCGTGGTCAGCCAGGGCACGGAATACCTGCTGGTGGCCATGTCCGGCACGGGCGACTTTGGGCTGCCGATGCCGCCGAACGTGACGGCGTATGCCGGGCAGCTGCTGAGCGGGCGGGTGCAGTTCAACTTTTACACCGGCAGGTCCGCGACCGGCGCGCACGGCGAGATGGACGCTTGGTTCAGCTACAGCGGCAGCGTGCCCGCGACTTTGTACACACAGTACCACACCCTGAACAGCGCGGGCGTGGCCATGCAGGCGGCCATCACCGACACGACCCGGAATGCGTATACCGTGCTGAGTGGCGGCTTTGGCCACAGCCCGAGTCGCTACAGCAGCAGCGCGGGCCAGTTGATCTCGGCGGAGAATACGTCGGACTCGGTGGTCGTGAACGGCACGCAGTACAGCTACGTGGCACCGGACTATGGTCTGGCGTACAACGTGGTGTCCGCGTCGGCGGTGACAGCGGAGGCAATCAGCCCGGACTGACAACAAAAAGGCGCTCCCTTGCGGGAGCGCCCATGTCAGAGGCTAGACCAAATTAGAGCGTGGGCGTGGTCGGATCGAGCAGGCCGGAACCGGCTTGCGTGGTCGTCGCCGTGTTGGGCAACACGTTGGCCGCAAAGCCACCCCACTTCTTGATCAGTTCGTTGCGATTCCAGCCGTCATCGTAGCCCCAGCTCCGACGGCCCACCGCGACGATGTCGATCTGCGCCCCGCGCAAATCGCTCTTGTTGCGGAGCACGGCGGAGATGTTGACCGTGGTGTTGCCGGAGCCGAAGAAGCAGACGCGCTTGTTCAGCAACGCGTAGTGGCGGGTGGTTGTGCCACCGGGAGCCACCACGAAGCCTTGGAAGTTCTGCTGGGAGGCGTTCGGGGAGTAGTTCACGCCCGCCGAGCTGGAGACGTACGTGGTGTCGATGGTCGCGAAGCCGGAGGGCGACGTTTTGCCGTCGTACTGGGCCAAGCGGATCACCGCGTAGTTGGGACCGGTGTTCTCGAACACGAAGTCAATCGCGCCCAAACGGTCGTTAGCCGACTCGGCGTACCCCTGGAACTGGGTGGCGTCCGTGCCGAAGGGGACAGAGCTTACTTGATTCACAATTATTTCCTATGGTTGTTGGTTATTGTTTCAGGCTCAGCCTAGCTACAGCGAGGATTGCGCCTTTATTTGCACACCATAACCACCTGTGTCCTCCCCACTGCGGCTATTAAAATTGAAGTGCAATTTGCTTAGATGTCAGCCAGCAGCTTTCCCATGGCCAGCAGCTCGTCCGCAGGCAGGTCGACACCCTCCGCCGGGACCAGCTCCAGATAGCGGCGCAGGACGCCGTCGAAGCTCCAGTCCTTTTCTTCGACCTGCTCCACGGACTGGGTGTCGTAATTGTAGACGCCAAGGCCGCGACTGAAAGCCGGGTGGGCGAAAAACTGCTCCGCCTCCTCGTGCGAGGTCAGGTTGACCCGGTAGCGGTGCTCGTCCAGCGTGCTCGTCAGGGCCTGGAACTGCTTGAGCGTCACTTCCCGGTATTCCGGGTAGCCGAGCAGAGGCACCCACTCGACGCTGAAGTCCTTGGTGTCTACAATCGCCAAGCGCTTGGCCTGGCCGCGCTCGCCCCAGTCCTGCTCAAAGGGGCTGCCGACGTAGTGTATCCGGTCCGTCAGGCTCTGGGGCTGGTGGATGTGGCCCAGCAGCACCAAGTCAAAGCCAGTGAGTGCGTCCTTGGGGATGCCAGTGGCCGCCTCCGTGTTGTTCAGCTTGGCTCCCTTGACCTGGAAATGGCCGAACAGGATTTTGCGTCCGCGATGCTTGCTGGACTCGGCGGCGATCCAGGCGGCCAGCTCCTTGTGGTCCGCCGGGTAGGAGCAAAAGAAGAGCTTGCAGCCGTTGACGGTCAGGATTTCCCGGTCCTGGGTGACGTTGAAGTAGGGGGCAAACAGCCGCCAGACGCTGATGGTAGTGTCTCGCATGAACTGCTCGTGGTTGCCGATCAGCTTGTAGTTGTAGGCGTAGTTGGTCTCGTTCGGCAGCTGGGCCAGACCGGCGCACAGCACGTCCAGGGTGGGCACCGGCAGGGAGGACCGGTCGTCGGTGGTGTCGCCCAGATCGACCACCCCGTCGCATTTGTGCTCTTTGTAGACACGTACCAGGTCGCGGTAGAACCGCTCGATCCGGTAGTGTTGCAGCGGCGTGTCCGGCTGGGTGTAGCACAGGTCGGAACCGTCGGTGGCTTGCAGGTCAGCGTAAACAAGTAGGCGCATGGGACTAAGAACGTGGCGGCAAGGTTTGATTGAAAATCAACCGGCGGAGCGGCATTTCAGGCTTTTACGCAGTTTGGTTCTTATTCGCGTGATGGTTAATCTATGACACTGTACGCCCTGTCGGTAAACGGTAAAGAGGTCTGTCGGGTGTCCACAGTGGACCGCCCCTGGATGCCCTTGGCTACGAAGTTGCCGCCAGTCTGGCTGCGCGGCCTGGTTACGCGCGCCTGGCGGAGCCACTTTCGACAGGATACCGTGTATTTAGGCTGGAATGAACGAAGCACAACTGGCACGGCTGCTAATTGAAGATTTGCCCCAAAAGACCGGAAAACTCGACAAGAAAGTCGGTGTTCTGGGGACGCGCATGCTGCTTCAGATTCAGTCGGTTCCCTCTCTGCTGGCGCACCTGGTTGACTTTTCCGTGGGCGATCCCGGGCCGGAAGGCAAGGTCAAGATTCAGTTCGATTTCCTGAAGCTGCCCAAGGAGATCATCCCGGAGCTGGAAAAGCTCCTGTCGGTGGACTACTTCAAAGGCTACCGGCTGCTGAAATACGTCAAAAACGGGCAGGCGCGCACCGGCCTGGAGGTGGAAGTATCACCGCAGGACCTGCCGGGCAGCGCTTACGACTACTCCAACTGATGTCGCTGCTGGCTAAAAAAGTGGCGGGAACCTTCGTGCCGGACGAGTCCAGCAAGCTGCCCGCTACCTTGGCCTGGGCCACGGAAAATTGCCGCACAGGCCGCCTGGCCTCTTCGGTGCGCACCTTTTGCCAGGAGCAGGCGGAGCCGCTTGATCCGGCGCTGGTGCTGGTGGAGAGCCTGGAGTCGGACCGGCTGCACTGTCGCATCTCGTGTCGCTGCTGCGATCACGAGTCGGCGGAGACTTTCCCGGTGGACGTGCGCTTTACGCTGGACCCCCGAACCGGGAAAGCCTGCCGCGTAGACTAGCTTGCGCTGGTTTCGGCGTGAATGTCCAGGTCCACCAGGGCGTGCTTGGGATTGGCGAATTTGAGCCGTCCCTCAAGGAAGTCACAGACCCACTTGCGGCACAGGCTCTTTTCACTCTTAACGTACGACACCGGCTGGCGCTTGAAGACCTCCTCCAGTTTCTTTTTCTGGGCGGTAGTCAGGCGGAAGCTGATGACGTTTGATTTCAAAAGGACTTTCTTTTTCTTCATACGTCTACAGAGAACAGGATCGCGCGCGCCTTGGACAGAGAAATTTGTTCTTTTTCTGTAGTTAAGACTATGGCGAACACACAAACCAGCGGGTTGCTGAAATACATGGGCCTGATCGGCACCAGCGGGGTGCGGACCGGCTCCTTGGTCCCGCGCGCCCAAACCCCGGACGCCGACCAGCGGCTCTGGAGCGAGTTCCAGCAGGCCGGTCAGATCGCGGACCCGGACATCTGGACCAAATTCAACAGCGTGATGAAGCGCCCGACCACGTTCGAGGCGATGCTTCAGCTGTGGGACGAAATGAGCCAGTGGGACTTGCTGGCCGCCGCCCTGGTGGAAATTGTAGACGAAGCGACCCAGGCTGACTCCAGCTCCCCGGGCACGCTGTGGTACCAGTGCAACGATTCCGCCTTCGAGGAGGAGCTGAACGACCTGCTGGTCCGCCTGGAGGTGGAGCACATCCTGCCGTCCCAGGTCTGGCACGTGGCCAGCCTCGGCAATCACTTTGAAAAGCTGGAGTACGCGCCCCAGGAGGGCGTGATGGGCATGAGCTTCGTCCACCCCATGGACATGCGCCGGTACTGGCTGGAGCGCAACCGCAAGTGCATCGGGTTCCGCTGGCTCAACCACAAGCCCAACAAGGAGGACGTATTCGTCATGCCCGACAACCGGACGCCCGTTGAGCGGGTCAGCCTGGCCTCCGGGCAGTACACCGAGGACCTCTACTATCCCTGGGACTTTATGCACTTCCGGCGCATGTTCCGCATGCGCATCAGCGAGCACGGCGAGCCGATTTTCGCCGAGGCCGACGGCATCTACAAGAAACTACGCATGGCCGTCGACCAGATGGTCGTCTGCCGCGCCCAGGTCCAGCCGGACCGGTACGCCATCAGCATCGACGTCCAGGAGCAGCCGCCCATCGAGCAGATGAAGACGGTGCAACGCTGGCGGCAGGCGCTGCGCAGCAAGCTGGCCTTCGGCTCGGCAGGCACCCCGGGCGAGTTGAGCAGCGCGGCGGACTTCACCAGCTACTACAACGCGCTGGCGCTGGACACGATCATTTACCTGGCCCAGCCCAAGGGCTTCAACAACGTCATCACCAAGCTGCCCGGTACGCCGGACGTGCCGGATGTCTACGACATTGAGTTGTTGACGGACTTGTTTTACTCGATCATCGGCATGCCCAAGGCGTGGTTTGGCGGCCAGGGCGACGGCGAAAACTTTCCGTCGGGCAAGGCCCTGCTGGCCCAGGACATCCGGTTCCTGCGCAAGATCAAGTCCATCCGCCGCCCGATCACCGCGTCGTACCAGTGGCTGGCGTACTTCCACGCCGTGCTCAAGGGCAAAAACGTGGAGGAGCTGGACATCAAGGCGATGATGCCGCCCATCGGCTCCCTGGAGGAGCAGATGAAGATGGAGATGCTCTCCATGCAGGCTGACGTGATGGCCAAGCTCGGCGACGTGATGGAGCAGTACAATTTGCCGAAGGAAGCCTGGATCGAGACTGTGTTCAAGCGGTACATGCACCTGCCCGACGAGGTGGTCAACGTGTTCCTGACGGCGCTGCCCAAGGAGGTAGACCAGGAGCAGGAGGAGAGCCTCCAGCGCAAGCCCGCACCGACTACGGCCAAGCTGCTCAACCAGATTCACGATTCGATCAAGAACATGCCCGGCGGCCTGGAGAGCATGCGCCAGCTGCGCGAGATCGTCAGTGGCGACCGCACCGCCGCCCAGGAACCGAAGCCCCGCAAGTGGACCAGGCAGGAGGTGCTGACCCGCGCGCCCATGCAGGAAAACGACGTGGTCGTGTCCAGCTTTGGCCGCCACCCGTTTTCGTTCCGACGGCCCAAGAATTCCGTCAAAGAATCCGCCGGTGAAAAAGGGGATTACACCGGCACCATCCAGGCCATGGTCGACGGCAAGCATACCGGCAAATGGGACGACGATGGCGCGACGCCGCCCCTCGCGGAAACCGCCACCACCGTGGCCGGTCTCGGCACCGACGGCGGCAGCGAGAACGGCAACTGGGACAAGTATCGCAAATTTGTAGGCTGATATGCTTCACATCTACAGCCCCGCCGGTCTGGACCTGACGGCCTTTCCGCCTGCCGAGCAAAACCTGCGTGTCACCGTCGCCGGAGAAAAGGCGGAGCTGGCGGTGGACTGCTGGATCGGCGAGGACGAGGCGTACACGTTCAACCGGCTGAACGGCACGGTTTACTTTGACGACGGCCAGGTGCCGGTTGTCTACGTTTCCACCGGCACGATCCACGTGCAAGCCAGCCGGTTTGTCGGCCCGGGACTTTACAGCGTCCGGGTGGAAGCCTCCGACTACAACCTGCCTACGCCCAACCAGGCGGCGGCCACCTTCCCCTTCCTGGTGGTGGTGGCCACCAGCGGCAACACGGCGACGCCGATTGTCTACGGTCCGATTCTGCCCAAGGACGAGGGCTACCCCAACGCGGAGCAGTGGAGCTTTAACAGCAGCACGGACCTGGACATCCTGGCGTCCTCCGTCAAGATGCTGCTCACCACCAACAAGGGCGAGCGGGTCATGCTGCCGGACTACGGCACCAACCTGCGGGCCATCCTGTTCGAGTTCGAGGCGACGGGCATTGAAAACATGGTCCAGCATGAGATCGCCACCGCCTTGACCGCCTGGGAGCCGAGGGTGGCTTTGCAGTTCTTGTCCGTAACCAAAACGGGCGACCGGGAGTACACGGTAGTTGCCAACTTTGTGAGCAAGCTCAACCAGGAGCCGTTTTCGTTGAACTTGACCTTTACGTGAAATTAGAAAAGAGCACCTACGAGCGGCGCGCGTTCGTCAACCGTTTCATGCGGGAGGGTGGCCTGTCCTACACCCAAGCCACCCGGGTGTACGAAGCCATGTGCGGCGTGTTCTGTGACGCCATAGTCACCGGCAACCGGGTAACCATCGGGCGCGTGGGCGCACTGATGCCAGTCTGGAGGCCGCCCCGGGAGGTCAATATGCACTTTCGCCGCAAGCCCGGCAATGTGCTGGAGCGGGTTCACCGCACCTTCTTCATGGATGGCCGCTACGACTTCAAGTTCCGGCTGTACCGCAAGTTCATCGAGCAGCACGAGCTGCATTGGTACACCCAGGAGTCCCCCGAACCAACCGTAGTTAAGGCACCATGATAGAGCCAGTTGATCTTCCGACCGCAGCAGGCCAGGACTACGGCAGCGGCGACGTGCGCCACTTCGCCCAGGGCGACGCCGTAGACGTACCCGGCATGTCCAACCCCACCCGGCAGCTGGCGCAGCGCGACAATATCCTGGCGGAGAAGGTGAACGAGGTGGTTGAGACGGTGAACAACCACGAGCAGTTCGTGCCGTTGCCGGTGATGCGCACCATCGTCGCTCCCGGGGATCAAACCCTGGCCAGCAACTACCGGATTCCGTTGGGCTTTGAGGCCCGCGTGCTGAATGCCACCGTGGGAGCGTCTCCCGCCAGCACGGACGCGCAGCTGGACATCTACTACAACACCACTTTCGGCAATTCCACCGGCACGGACATCGTGACCACGACCTCGGGCGCGGAATTCACCGGGGAGACGAGCTTTCATCCGTCCGGCGAGTTCATCATCTCGCTCAAGAACCGGGGTGCCCTGACCTTGGAGATCAGCGCCAGCGTCCTACTGACCATGCGCCCGGTTGGCTCCACTGGCTCGCTCCTGGTGGGCAACACCGCCGTGGTTGGACCGTCCGGGCCTCCTGGACCGACTGGGCCTCCCGGTCCTCCTGGACCTGCGGGCAACGCTTCCAGCGGGTCCGCCGGAATGACCTGGCGCGGGGTTTGGTCGTCTACGACCGCCTATGTCGCCAATGACGTCGTTCAATTTACGAGGACCTACGGCGCTCTGACAGGGGCGGTTTCCTCGTTCATTTGCATTCAGTCAAACACCGGTCAATCCCCGGACGACACAATCAGCGGCCCTTCAGCCTACTGGAGCGTGGTGGCCGAAGGTGGCTTGCCGGGTGCTCAGGGTTCGCAGGGCGTGCCCGGGATCGGCACGCAGCCGTACATTGGGCAGCAGACTGTAAATGGAACGCTAATCACGTTGTCTTCCTTCGTTGGTTACCGCAATACCCTGCCGGTGGTGGGGGATCACTTCTCGGCCTACGACATTGATCAGGGTGGCCTTTACGTCGCTAACGGCACGTATTTGTTTACCTGCAACGAGAGCCTGGTTTTGGACGTGGCGGCCCAGTCTGGACCTGCTGGGCCTGCCTGGTACAAAGGGATGGCGATTTTGAATTCCAAATTTGGCCTGACTTTCCAGGGCGCGTGCCTGGTCAAGCTGCCGTCAATCGTAGACGGGGCCTTTGCCAATTATACGTTCTACAATGCGGGTGTCTCGGTGGTTCCGCAGGGCACTTTCTACGACTGGGGAACACTGTCGGGAACCAGTGTGTTTGCCTGTCCGTTGACGATTAACACTCTCATGGCCGGTCCGAACCAAAGTGTGACGAACGAGTTTTACGTGATCAACGAAAACCAGGGACCTATCGTCGCGGAGTTCGTCGTTGCCGGTGTGGCCATGATCAGCTAAAGCGCGCGGCTTCCTTGGCGCTAAGGCCCATTCGGCGGTGGTAGAGTTCACTTGAGCCGCTTTCCAGCGGCCAGTGAGTGTTGACCTGTTGCAGGCACCACCAGATGTCGTAACGAGCGGCGGCTTCAAGACCCTCAGTCCGGGCAATCGTCAGCAATTCCTGGACATAATGCACGTACACGTCAGAAGTAACTCCATTTTGGCGCATGCGCGCCACCAGCTCCTTGCCGAACCGGATATAGTTGGCCGTCAGGCGGGGAGCGGCCTTAAAACAAGCGACCCGTATTTGCCGGACCAGCGCCCACTCTTCCGGGCTGAAAGGCTTCGTCCGGTTTGCTTCCGAGCAGAACCAGGTGTCGTCATCGTCGTCCACGTAGTTCAAGGAAAAGGTAAATGGCTGGCTGGTAACCGTCTGGTTGGTCGCGGAAGCAGTCACTATGAATCGAACCGTCAGCGTGTTGATGTCGCCCTCATTCCAGGCTCCGTAGATGTAGGTTATCCCAAAGGTAATTCCGTCAGTCCCGGTTACGGCGCAGGTAAAGGACGCGAGTGGATTGTTGGTACACGTGATATGGGGCGAGCTTGGATCAAAGTTAGTCCAGTTGCCGCCGCCCCCTTGATACTGCCACTGCAAAGTGATGGGAAAGGTGCCGGTGAAACTGGCGGTGACGGTGTTGTGGTTGATCGGGGTAGCGTTGGTGGCCAGCGGAGCGCTGCCGTCCTTGGTACAGCTCATGGACAGGGCCACCTGGTTGGAGTTCCAGGGTGCGACCTGCAACAACCGCATCATGCCGCCGATGCGCGGCGTGCAGGGAATCTGGTACTGCTGGCCGCTGAAATAAAAATTGGCGACGTGGGTGCCGATCTGATTGCCGGTGGAGTCGTAAGTCGGCTGCACCCAGACGGTGATTGCGCCGTGGGCTTCCCACATACCCAGCCGGGAGTGGGGAACTAGCAACGTGTCGTTGATCGTGTCGGACGTAGCCGCTGACTCGTCCAGCTCGGTGATCCAGGCGTCCTGGGAAACCCCGGCATTGACCGGCACCCCGTAGCCCGGGTCTACCATGCCGGTGAAGGCGTTTTGGGCTGGCAGCGTGGAGTCCAGCGCCGGGGCATAGAAGATATTTTCCGGGTTCAGGCACGGAATCACCAGGGAGTAATCGCCGATGGCGTTGCCGTGATCGTCGTAGTATTTGTCGATGGGATTGCCGAAGCTGTCCGTCGTGCCGGACGCGATCCACAGCAGGTTCCAGCCGTGCGCCCGGGACATTAGCATGTTGGCGTGCGCCGCCAGGTTGTCGGTATCCTGTTGCAGTGAAAACTGCACGGCTTGCAGGACGCTCTGGGTGATGATGCTGCTGTCCATTAGCTGACGAGGGTTAATTGTGCGACCAGGCTGGTGGTGCTGGCCGTGGCGGAGGAAACGGTCACCGTGTAGTTGCCCGCATTGGCGTAGACGGTAGAGTTGATGCTGTACACCGAGGCGATGGCTCCCGTGATGGCTTCACTGTTGAAGTACCACTGGTAGGCCATCTGGTAATCGCAGATGGCGACCACGGAGAAAATGACGCTGCTGCCCACTTTGACTTGCTGCGTGTTGGGCTGTTCAATGATGATGGGCTGATGGGAGGCGGTAAACGTGCCAAGCCCGGTGAGACAGGGAACGGCGATGACCTTGGACGTGGCCGAGTGGGCCGACGGGTCTTCCACGTCCATTGCCAGGCGCAGCGTGTTGTCGGCCAGCTGGGAGTGCGTCAAGGCTGTGGACGCCAGCGTCAGACCGTTGGGGATGGCCAGTACTAGATGGCCGCCGCCCTTGTACTGAATCTCGAAATTGTGGAGTCCGACGCCCAGCGCCACCGAGAGGGAGTTGTTGGTGCTGCCTCCGCCGACATGGCCCACCAGGCTGCCATCAACGAACAGGTAGGCTTTGATGTTGGCCGTCATACTGAAGTCAAAGGTGGCGGCGTTCGTGCAACTAAGCGTTCCCGACACGTCCGCTCCGTACTTGGTGACGCCGGACACGGGTTTCCAGCCGGGTCCGAAGTTAATGGTGGTCGACGCGAAGCTGGTCAGCTCCCCGGATAGGGTGATGCCGCTGCCGTTGTCCGTCGCGGAGCCGTAGATGACCACGTTGCACACGCCCGTCGTCACGCTCACGCCGGACGACTGGAACGGGATGCCGTAGACGCACAGCTCCGAGTGTTCGTTCCAGTCGCCGTTGATGTGTTCAAAAACGGCGACCTCGTAGTCCAGGATGCGTTTGTCCGTGACCTGGCTGGCCACGGACGTCAAAAGCGAGACGTTGGTGTTCATTCACGCGGGGGCGGCGGCAGCTGAGCCTCCGAGCCGACATCTTCCGGCTCCGGCAGCCCCACGCTGGGTTGGGCGTTGGGCGAGTTTTGAAGCAGGCGCTCTTTGGCCGGAGTCGCGCCGCCTTTGGGCGGCTTGGGCAGCTTAGAAATGTCAGCGGCCCCGACCTTGGCGGCGGTGGGCGCTCCCGGCGGCTTGGGCAGTGGCGAATCCGATTCTTCGGCGTCCGGCGTCTCCGCGCCCGGCAGACCGGCGGCTTTGGCCGCCTTGGCGGCGGCAGCCTGGGGGTTGACGCGGGCTTCCGCTTCTTCCTCTTCCTCGCCCGGTCCAGGCAGCTTGTCCATGTAGTAGGTCAGGGTGGCCAGCAGCTCGTCGCTGACCGGGTCCGCGTGGTTGCCCTCCAGGGCGGTGCGGATCACTTCCAGCTGGCCCATGCTCATTTCAAGCTTGTACGTGTTGTACGTGCCTTTGGCCTTGGACATCTTGATGTCGCCCACCGGGCTGGAATTGTATTTGCCGGTGATGGCTCCCGTGCCTTCGGCGGCCTTCGGCTGTTCGGCGGCGTCCGGGTCGTCCAGGCCCGGGGCGGGCTGGTCATCGGTTTGCGCAGGATCGTAGTACGGCGGGCGCTCGCCACCGCCGCCTTCGCCGCCCGGCATCGGGGCGTCCATGGCGGGAGGTTCTTCCGCTTCCGGTTCCGGCAACGGCATGTCGTCTGCGCCGCCAGCCTGCGGCGGCGGAGTGTCTTGGGCTTCCGCCGGATCGTCCAGGGGAATCGGAGCTTCAAAAATTCGCTTGGTGTTTTTCATACAAAATTTGCGCCGTCCACGTAACTACGCATTCGGTTCTTTCAGGCATTATGATGCAGCTTGTCACGTTTAACGAACCCTTGACCCTGGGCTTCAAAAAGAGCGCCGGTGGGGTGACGCTCACCTTCGAGGCCAACCGGCCCTACGTGTTCACCCATTCGCAGATGATGAACATCATGAAGGACCCCAAGGTCCAGCAACGGACCCAGCGGGTGTCGCTGCTCAACCCGCGCATCCCAAACTTTCACATCGCCGCCCTCAAGAAGAACCAAAGGGTGCTCGTCTACAACGGTTCGGGCGGCTACGGCGACCAGATCATGACCTGGCCCCTGGCCCAGTACCTGCATGAGCACGGGGCGCAGGTGCATGTGGCCACCGATCCGGGCAACAATCTGTGCTGGTGGAACCTGCCGTTTGTGGCGTCGGTGAACATGTTCCCGCTGGCGCTGGCCACCGTCAAGATGTTCGATCACTTTGTGGCCTTTGAGGCGGTGGTCAACATGGACGAGCATCAGGACCAGGAGCACCCGCTGGACGCCCTGTTTCGCCGGATCGGCGTCGACCCCGACAGCGTGCCTGCGGCCAAAAAATGCGTCCGCCCGGCTTTCACTCCCAGCGAACTGGGCACCCTGGTCAAGTACCGCGACCGCCGGATCGGCCTGTACCAGCTCACCAGCGCCAACCCGGTGCGGGGACTGCCGGTCAACGACAGCGTGTTCATGGCCGTCAAGCTGGCGGAGGCGTGCCCGGAGCAGCACTGGCTGTGCCTCTACGACGAATTTGTTCCGGAGGCGTATACCCGGGCGCTGTTGGAAGAAGTCAACCGGCGCAAGCTGACCAACATCGAAGCCTTCACGGCCCTGAATCTGCGCGAGCTGTGGGCGCTGACGGAGCACGTGAGCGTCGTGGTCTCGCCCGACTCCATGATGGCGCACGTGGCCGGTATGTTCGGGACACCCTGCGTCGGCCTGTGGGGTCCGATGTCCCCGGACCGGCGGGTGACGTACTACAAAAACCATTACCCGGTGCATCACACCGAGTGCTGCCCGCAGTCGCCTTGCTTCACCTACGGCGGCACCTTCCCCCGCTACTGCCCGCCGCGCCCGGGGCGCACGGTATGCGACGTACTGGCGGCGGCCAGCCACGCTGAGGTCATCGAGTTGGTCAAAAAGGTGGCTAGATAAAATTTAAGGTTGACGCCTGGTCAGCCTTTGTCTACATTCAAGGGCATGAAACGCGCCGCTCAGCCCGACATCCGTGAACACGCCCGCGCCGTAGGCTGCTTCGTGGAATCACGCCGCAACCGAAGCGGAGAAAACGACAAAGCCCTGGAGATGGCGGCCTTCATGGCTGTCTTTCACCCGGAGATCAAAGGCAAGCGCCTCCGCAAACTCCTCAAACCCGCCTGATTTTATGAGCCAAGGAATCGCCTGTAAGTGTCCGGAACGGAACCGCCCGCTTGATGTGCGCCGCTGGGTGGTGCTGCAACGCAACGCCAACTGCTCGGCCTTCAACGGCTATCGCAGGCAGTGCTCGGATTATTCCAGCGTCCAGTGCCACAGCTGCGGCCACGTCTGGCGCACCAAAGCCAACTACGTGTATTCCCTGAAAGACGGCCAGAACGTCTACGATTTGCCCAAAACAGGAAAAGAGAATTTCACTCGCATTCTAAATGAGCCATCCTGGAAGAGCGAGCGCACGTCCGAACCCTGCGAGAAGTGCAACACGCCAACAATCTATACTGTCGATGTCGGCGGACGGCGTGCCCGCTGGTGTGGCTGCGGCAACTAGCTATGATCCACGTCCGCGAAACGCCCATCAAGCTGATCCTGGAAGGGGACTCCGACGAGCTGGCCACCCTGGCCTACGAGTTTCGGTTTCACCCCAACGGCTACTTCCATTCCGTCAAGTACCAGCAGCACGTCCTGACTGAGGGCAAGGAGGGCTGGGACGGCTACATCTATCCGCTGTGGCGGGTCAGCCGCAACTACTGCGAGAGCGCCGTGCTGCCCCGGGGCCGCAAGGTGGACCTGGAGCGCTACGCCAAGGAAAACAAGATCAAGCTGGAGTGGGAGCTGATGGAGAACCCGCTCCGGGACATTGAGCTGGACGACGTTCGGGACGACCTGATCGCGGGCGAATTCAAGCTGGATGAACGGCAGCGCCTCTGCATCCTGGAATGGCTGCGCAACGGCGTGGGCTTCTGCAAGGTGAGCGTGGGCGGCGGCAAGACCGAGACCATGGCCGGGGCGGCGGCCTTGATCAAGGAGTGGTACGACAAGGCCCGGTTCATTTACATCACGCCCAGTGAGCGCCTGGTGCGCCAGACCTCCCAGCGCATGGCGAAGCTGCTGCCGAGCTTTGAAGTCGGCCAGTACGGCGGCGGCAAGCAGGAAAAGGACGCGGCGGACATGGTGGTCTGCACGGTGAGCGTGTTGCACCGCAATTTTCAAACCCTGCTCCGCGACGGCTGGTTCGACACCTTTTCCACCCTGCTGTACGACGAGGTGCATCATGCGTCCGCGCCGTCGTCTCAGAAAGTGCTCGACGTCATTCCGGCTTTCTTCCGGCTGGGCGCGTCGGACACGGCCAAAGCCAAGGACCCGGCCAAGTACTTCGCCATCCGGGGACAGTTTGGACCGCGCCTGGTGGAGGTCACCAGCGCCCCCTTGATCAGCGAAGGACGGCTGGCTCCGCCGCACATCTACGTCGTGGACATGCCCAGCTGGGCCAACCGGTACAGCCACGTGAAGCTGAAGCCCGCCGCAGGCAGCAAAGCCTACGTGCTTTGGGACGGCAAATGGGTGGAGGGCAAGTACCGGGGTCCGGTCTACGAAGTGGACAAAAAGACCGGCCAGCTCAAGACCATCAAGTACAAGACGGCCAACCAGGACGACGACGGCAACTTCATCGTCGAGGACCGTCCGGTCCTGGTGGGCGGGTTGCACCAGATTGAGATCGACGAGGTGGTCTACGAAATGGAGTCGCGCTGGTGCCTGCTCGACCGGCTGATGGACCGGGCCGTTATCCAGTTCAACGAGCGCAATGACATGATCCGCACCTGGGTCGGCTACTTTCACAAAAAGGGCAAGTCCACCGTCGTGGTGGCCACGCGCACAGCTTATGTATACATCCTGGAGGCGCTCCTGAAAAAGTCCGTGGACCCGGAGCGCGTGCGCATCCTGACCGGCCACGAAAAGGACAGCCCGGTTCAGCGGGACGAGATGTTCCAGTGGTTCAAGGACACGCCCGGCGCAGTGCTGATCACGCCGCTGGTCAAGGAGGGCATCAGCATCAATGAGATTTCCTGCATGGTCGTGGCCGACTTCGTGGCCGATCCCGAGGTGGCCCGGCAGATCATTGGCCGCGCCATGCGCCCCAAAAAGAAGGACAACCGCGCGCACGTGGTCTGGTTCGCGGAGCGGCAGCACCCGCAGCTGCTCAAGACTTCCCGGGCGCTTTTGAAGACGCTGGAGGAGACAGAAGGCTTTCAGTACTACCATCCCTGCGCCGGTCCGGAGACCGTTCAAGGCAAGCTGCTTTAGTTTTTGGTTCTAGGCAGCTAAAGTATGCCTATATTACAAGTTACCGCCGATTTTAACGAAACTAAAACCAAGCCGGTATCCAACAACGCCATGTTGGACCTGGTCAATCAGCTGCTCCTGCGCGGCGATCACGCGGGAGCGGAGCTGGTCTTAAAGCACATCTCCGAACCGCAGACGGCCAAGGAATGGTCGGAGCGCCCCAAGTCAGAACGTAAAAGTATACTGAAGCACGACCAAAAGTTTATCCGGCGGCGCACCCGGTTTTTCGTCAAGTACATCCCCCAGCTGGGCATTCGCGGCTCCGCCCTGGTTCTGCTGCTGGCGGCCCACACCAAGCACATGCACGACAAAGGCTTGACGGGCGTCAAGGCCGCCTGGCATCAGAACGCACAGTGGTTCGCCCGTCAGCTTGGCTGCGAAATTCGCCAGTTGTTCAACTTGATTCAAACCGCGCAGGCGGCAGGCTTCCTGGATTATCACCGAACCTCCCACGCCCTCGGGCTTTGGATCACCAAGAAAGAGGTGTTCGACTTGTACGCCGGGATCAAGGAGAACGACGACCGCAAGGTGTACGGCTATTACGATCTGCGCCTGGCCCGGTTGCTGGGCATCAACGGCTGCCTGGTGTACAGCCTGCTCGCCGCGCCGGTGGAGGCGCAGAGCCTGTGTGTGATGTCGCCCCGCCGCGTGGCTCACTGCCTGCCCTGGATGTCCGCTGAGGACGCCCGGTTCACGCTGCGGCAGCTTTGGGAAAAAGGCGTCATACAGCGGGAGAAGTGCGACAACCGGCTGCGGGAAGGCCGCACCGGCTACCGCTACCGCTACAGCAAGCGGCTCACGCCCGACCGGATCAAGTGGACCGACGCCTACCCGAAATCAGCAGCAGCGGCGGTGTATCGCGATCCCACGAAGCTGGCCCGGATTGAAGCCACCCGGCTATATCCGCAGGGTCGTCCGACCCGGACCGTCAAAGCGCTCTATGCTCCGGCTGAGCTGGATTTGGCTCGGTTGTAGACAAATCAAAATACCAATTCGTTTCTACCTGGTTATGAACACTTTATGCTATAACGTATACGCTGAAGGCAATCTGTTTTCCTGGTCTTTGGCGTCTGTTTGCGCGTTTTTTTCTGTAAACAGGCTAGTTTCGGAGAAAATTGCAGGTCTGGTGGAGAAAGTTGCCGATCACTGGAGAAAATTGCCGAACATACCGGAGAAAATTGCCGGGATAACGGAGGAAATTGCCGAAAGAAATAGCCTTACAAGCCTAACAGTAACCTTACGCCTCGCTGGCCTGCTTCGCAGTCCCGCTTCGGCCCCGCTAAAGCGGGTGCCTAACACTACAAGGGAGTGTCTCCCTGCGGGAGACGACTCCCGCCGGTTCGGCTTCGCCCTCTGTCGAGAAACCGCAGCTGTTCCCGACCGGTAGTTAGCTCGATGAAATTGACCGTCCAACAGCAGCAGTACCTGGCCGCCAAAGCGTGCTGGTACTTTGACGTGTACATCGGCGAGGTTCAGACGGACAACTCAGACTCGACGGTGTTCACCGGGGAAGGGGTGGCTGACCTGGACGACCTGATCGAACGGATGCAGTGGGCGTACAGTGTTCCTGGCTACGTCAACAGCAAGTCCAGGTTTCTGTGCGACGTGGGCAGCCAGTACTCCGACTGGAGACCGTTCGACGTGGATGACTTGCAGGCAATCAAGACGTACTACATCCAGAAGTGGGGCAACGTGAACAAGCCTGACGTCTACGGACCCGGGGAAACCATCGGCTTTGAGCCAGCATCATGAGCGCTCAACTGCTGCCACACTACCTGCTGGAAGCTGACCTGGAAGGCTACACCGCCTGGGCGGATGACGAGGACTTCAACCTGGATAAGGCGGAGGAGTTCATCAAGCAGATTTTCGGCATCGGCTACGAACGCGCCAAGCAGCTGGAAGAGCTGGTCAAACCCAACCGGGACGGCAACTACTGGATTCCCAACGCCAGTAACGGCCAGTATGCCAGCTTCGATGATCAGGCTAATCTCAAGCACATGGTGAAGAGCTACCCATGGTTGCATCAGCAGGACAGCGGTCTGGCGATTGATCCGGACAAGGCCAAGGAATCCAACGGCGATCTGGAGCGGTATCTGGCGGCAGTTGACCCGGACGACTGGGATCAGTTCATTGAAGACCTGAAGGTGCTCTGCGGCGACTACCCGGTCCTGGACGAAGACGAGGCGCAGGAGCTGGAAATGAAGGAGCAGCAGCGCTGGGCGGAAAGCGACGGCATGCCCGAGCTGAAGAAAACGCTGATGGCGCTGGCGGCGGATTCGTTCACGGCCTTCGTGATCAGCCAGGTGCGCAGCACCAAGATTTTCTGGGAGTGGTGTCAGGAGGTGCAAACCTGGCCGGAGCGGGACGGTGAATCCAGCGTGTACATGGACGTGGAAAAACACGTGGAACCGGAGCACGTGGAATGGTTCCTGGAGCAGCTGCCCAACCTGGCTGGCTTCCAGCGCCGGTGGCAGCAGATCAAGCGGGAGTTCTGGGAGTCGCCGTCCACGGAGGATACTCCGACAGGTGCGCGCACCCAGGGAGACGTTTTCGACGAACTGGTGCGGTCAGTGTTAGTGCCCCAGGACCCGGAGTGTCAGCGAGCGTACGCCAAGATGGACAACGAGGACCTGTACCGCTTCTTTCTCCGGCTGACGCCGGACGGCGTATATCACGACACCACCCGTCCGCGCTGGATTCCCGTCAAGGACGATTACGGTGAGGACCCGTACTGGGTGTGCTCCATGGCGGACCCCATGGGTTTCGACAAGCTGGGCCGCAGCTGGCGGAATTACTTCAAGGACGGCATGAAGGTCCTGCTCAACCGGCCCGAAGCCGCTCAGGTGCTGCGCCAGGCGGACCGCCACGAGCCGCTGGAGCACCCTCAGCTGCCTCTGGGGGAGGCCCGCAGGCTGTTTGAGGGTAATTCCATGCCCGGCGCGCCCGCGCGCTTGGCCACGGGCAGCCAGCGCGCGGCGCTGAGCCTTAATGAAGCGGACCATGACCTGCCGCCGGACGACAATTTTGACCCGGAAGCCTGGTTGCGTCGCGGTGGTGACATGCGCATTCAGGAGCTATGGAGGGACAACTCGGTCCGAATTGTCCGGCCCTTGGACATGCCAGCTCTGAATGCGCTGCAACTAGGCAGGCCGCAAAACGGATTTGAGCGGAATCCAGGGAACCTGTACTACGGCTTTCCCGTGGTCGTGCTGACCGCTGACACCAACCGGTGCCTGGGGGCCTTCAACATCGAGGACGGCCAGATCGAACCTATCGGCATGAGCCGGACAAAGGTCTGGGAGGTGTGCGCGGATAAAGCGTACGGCAGGTCCGCGCGCCGTGGGTTGATCGCCCTCGTGCGCGGCAAGTGGCGGGCGACCGTGCGGTCCACCGACGACTATCAGAACGACAAAGTCATCCGGGAATTCGGCAACACCCTGGCCTGTCTCAATATCCTGGGAGGCAACGGGGAAGTCCAGCGGTTTATCAAGTCGTACGCCCGGCATCCGATAGCGCGGGAGTTGAAACGGTTTGGGCTATTCCTGGGGCTGCGGGCGGCGGTGAGCGGCGACCTGAAATCGGCGGCTGACTACCTCAAGCCGGACACAGCCAAGCTGGAGGCGCGCGGAGCCTGGCTGGGCTATTACGGCTACGAGGCTTTGGCGGTGTTGTTCGACAACGAAAACTGGGCGTCGGACGTGTTCCAGGGCGAGACGTACGACTGGTTTGATTATCATTACGACAAACATAGTCGGCCCGACCTGGGCGACGCCCTGGACTGGCTTACGCCCAAGGCGTACGCGTATATCCGTGATTTGCTGATCAACCGGGAGGTGTTTTTCCCGGAGGGCGGTCCCACCGGCGAAGGCGCGTGGGTCGTGGTCACCCGGGACATGCTCAATGAGTACACTGATTCGGACCTGTGGGAGTGGGTCAAAGACCCCAACCCCGAGGAGGAGTCCCAAGGCACCTACGATGACATCATCGAAGCCGTGCAAAACGGCGCGGCCAACATGCTTTCCATGGTTTCCCGGGATCAGCTGGAATCCAAGGTCACGAAGCTCGCCCTCAGTGAATTGGATGCGATCAAGAGTGAGTGGGGCACGACCAGCACCGGCAAAGACGTGTTTCTGGTTCTGGTCCCCTGGAAGAGCCTGACGGAGGCGTTCGAGAAAGCCTCCGAGGATAACGGCAACGGCTTGGAATACGACAACGACCTGGCCAGCATGATGCTGGAGGCGCACAAGGGGGCGATCAGCACCGAGAGAATTGAAGCTGACGGCGGGTGGCCGGACGAGAAGGACTCGTCGGCGGACTATTATCGCGAAGAGTGTAGCACGCCGCTGCTGGAGCTGGAAATGACCCGGTTCCCGGAGGACCGCAACCAGTTGCAGCTCAAGCTGGGCGACAGCCTGCTGCGCGAGCTTCAGCCGGTGCTCGAAGCGGCGGCGGAGCGCGTGGGCGCGGAACTGTACAGCGTCCACCTGGCGGACCTGGGCGACCGGATCACCCTGGAGTGCGACGCCGAACCGGCGCTGACGGTGCCGGGCCAGGCGGCGCTTAAGGAGGCGGTGGGCCGCGAGGTCTTCAACCTGCTGGCGCAGCAGGGCGTCTACACGTCACCGGCGATCCTGGACGAAACCTCAACCGGCGCGCATCCCCGGTTCTTTTGGAGCCTGGAATGAACGCAACGAGACTGACTGATTTGCTGCTGGAGAAGGCGTACAGCTACTCCTGCCTGATGATCGACGCGCCCACGGAGATCGGCGACCGGGTGGTGGAGTGGGGCGAGTTGAACATCCCCGACGACGTCCTGTTCGTCGGCGACAACGGCGACATGGGGCGCGAGCTGGAGGCCCACGTCACCGTGAAGTTCGGCATGACCGAGCCGATTCCCACGGCCAGCGTCTACAATATCGCGCACACGACCCAGCCCTTCCCCATCACGGTGGGCAAGGTCAGCCTCTTCCGGAACGAGAAGTTTGACGTGGTCAAGTGCGACGTGGAGTCGGACTGGCTGCGCCACCTCAACAGCCAGATCAGCCGCGAGGTGCCCAACGAGGACCGGCATCCGGAATACCACCCGCACCTGACCGTCGCCTACGTGAAAAAAGGCACCTGCGACCAGCTGGAGGGCATGGACATCTTTGAGGACGGCGCGGAGTGGATGGCTTACGGCATGGTCTGGAAGGGCGCGGGCGACGATGACCAGGCACCCCGGCACCAGGAGGTCCTGCTTTTTTCCAAGGTCAAGCAGCACGGGCTGATGCACGAGGCGGCGGTGGGACCGAGCCAGGCGGACATGGAGGAGATCAACCAGATCATCCAGCAGGCGCAGGACAGCTGCAACGACGACCCCCGGGTGTTTGTCACGCTGGCCAACGACGAGCTGTCCAAGTTTGGCGTTAAGTTCGAGCAGCATCCGGACATGGCCCTGTGTCCGGGCACGCCCGGCATGGCGACCGACACCGGCGTCTACCTGCGGGTGCCGGACCGGTACATGCTGCGCCAGCAGAAGCTGACGCGCGTATACGCGCCGGTGATCTATCACGAACTGGTCCACGGGCATCAGCTCACCAACATGTCCGATCCGGCTAAAGTCACAGCGGATGCCACCGCCTGGGTGACGCCCAGGGGACACCTGGACCAGGACCGGTATCTTCAGCAGAAGCAAGAGGTCATGGCCTGGGCGGCCAGCATGGTGGACTCCTGGCGGCGGCAGGGCTTGAACTCGGAGCAGATGCTGGCCCGGCTGCGCAACGGCCACTGGGGCATGGCCGAGAAGTACTGGTACAACCGGCAGCGGTACCCCAAGACGTTTCAACGCTTTGTGCGGGACGCCACGGACTACATCCAGCAGCACGGTCGCGCGGCGGCGCAGGAGAGCGCGGACAGCGTTGATCCACAGCGCTACGTGAACGAGCTGCCCGCCAGCGCCTGGACCTACAAGGAGGTGCCGGGAACGACCGGCAGGAACGCCTTGATCAAGTACTACGGCACGACAGTGACCCAGCTATCCGGTCCGGACAGCCGAAGCGCGGGAACTTGGGTTAACCTGTTCAACGCCTTGGAGCGCTATGCGCCCTACCACGCGCATCCGCAGCTGGGCGTGGGGACCTGGTATCAACGGTTCAGCCGCATGGCCGAAGCCCTGGCCGAAAACGGTCCCGAGAATGTGAAATTTGACCACGCGGCCAAATCCGATCCGTACGCCGATTTGCCCTTTCCCGCCAGCAGCGACGACCTGAGCCGGTTTATGCGGCACCGGAAGAAGAAACGGGCCAGCCGCCCGGTTCTTTGAAAAAGGATCGAAGCGGATAGTTACGTCGTGAGCATTGGCAATTTAATCGAAGGTCTGCTTTACAACAAGCTGCCTAACGCCGTCGTCACCGGCGACGAGAATGGTCTCGTCAGCGCGGTGATTGGCGGGTTTCAGGACCGGTTGAGCGACCTGCGGTCGTATACCAAGAAGATGGGCGATTTCTGGACGCCCGGGACGTTGCCGGAAACAGGCAACAACGCCGTCCTGGTGGACATCACCGGGCAATGGGGCACGGTCTACACCCGCAGCCTGGACATTGATCCATCCACCCCGCCGGACGGCAGCCCGTACCTCTCAACCTGGGCGGCGTCCCAGCTGGGCCTCACCCTGTCCAGCATTGCCAACGTGCGCTACGGCGTGGACCTGCTGCGCCAGGTGGACGCGAACATCCTGTCCTACCTGGCGGCCACGCTGGGCGCGGTGCTCCACCAGAGCCAGGCCCTGACCGCCGCCGGGCAGTCGCAGGCGCACATCCAGCTGGTCAACACCTGGTTTCCCCGGCTGAAGATCAAAGGCTCGGCACAGAGCTTCGAGGTGCTGGGCCGGATTCTGGGTTTTGACGACGTCCGGTACACGCCGCTTTGGACGCGCCTGTCGCCGCGCAATCCCAACGACGTGGGTGATCCGGCCAACGACGCGGATTTTTCCGCGCAGACGGAGTACTTTCCGGCGCAGACGATCTCGGTGTTTTATGACCCGTTCGCCTACCGCGACGGAGCCTTCTTCAGCTGGAGCGGCACGGCCAGCAACGGCACGAGCAGCACGGGCTTTTATCCGGAGAGCATCGACGGCATGAACCCATGGGTGCAGACCAGCATCGTCGGGCCGGTGGCCAACGGCACCATCACGCACCCATTCGCAGGCACTGATCCGGCCACCACCTACAGCGGCAGCCTGGTCCTGGCGGGCGGCCTGCCGGAGCTGCGGGCGTCGGCGACCGATCCCAACAGCGGCGTGATCTTCCAGGCGATTGCCGAGGGGGACAGCTTCAACGGAGTGGTGCTGAACTTCGCCACGACCGGCAGCCTGTGCGTGGTCAGCATCGAGGACAATCTCTCGGCGATCAAGTACCGGTCCAGCTACTTCGACCTGGGCTTGACCATGGACATGGACCACGCCGAGGAGCTATTCGGCAGCCGGGCGACGACGACCAACGCCAACCTGGCGGCCAACCCGGTGACTGTCTACGGAACGGCGGTGTCGCCGTACATGCCCTATACCGGCGGCACGTACGCCAACAGCCCGCTGTCGGTTGACTGGCTGAGCGTGGCCGACTACGGCACGTCCGTGACCCACCCCGCTGAAGCCAACCCGGCGCTGACGCGGCAGCTGAATACGAGCTACATGGTGGCGGCGGGCGTGCAAGTGGTGCAAGCCATGGAGGAGACCCGGGCGGCCACGCGGTCGCCCCGGCGCAGCCAGGTGGGCTTCCTCAACGACGACAAAGCGCCCTACGCGGCGTACGGGACAGAGAGCCTGCTGTTCACCGCCTCGGCGGGCACGACCGTCTACGACGGCACCATCTCGGTGCTGCCGGACTGCGTGGCGCTGGCGTCCGTCTCGCCCATTCCGTACGTGTACATGACCTGGACCGGGGTGATCGGCGTCCGCTATGATTTTTGGTGGCTGGGCACGCGGGCCACCAACTGGACGCAGATATATGCCGGTGGCCTGCTGGCCACGCAGACCAAGTGTTCGTTGACGTTCGCGGGCGACTGGATTAACTCGGGCGGCATCGAGGTGTTCACCTCGCCGTTCACCTGGATTCAAAACTGGGACATCGTGCCGATCAGCGGTCAGCTCAGTTTTACCGCTGAGTCGTCCCCGAACAACCCGCAGCTGGGCTATTACCAGGGCGCGGACAACATCAGCGCCGGTACCTTCAACGCCGCCACCGGCGTCTACCACTGGGTCAACTCCAGCGACTGGCCGGGTGCCCAGGTGGTGGTGTACTGGGTGCCGTTTAGCACGGAAGTCATCCGGAACGAGCCGTCCCTGGCCGACAAGGAGTCCGGTACAGTGGCCTATCAGCTGCGCGCGGAGGATGAAGAGGATGATCCGCTCAACGGCACGCTGGATGCGTTCAAGTATGCGGTCGACGATTTTGCCTGGCGGCGCTCCCTGGTGGTGGGCGGCGAACTGGCGGACCTGGACATCTATCTGGCGGGCACGGAGGTCGGCATCGACATACTCAGCACGGACACCGTGTTCCGGGATCAGAGCGGGGCGGAGCTTAATGTCTACGGCGTGACCAGCCAGGCGCTGCCCTTCCGATACACCTATGACACCCGGCCCATGGACTCGACCTATCAGCCGGGCCAGCTGGCCATCGGCTACCAGGGTGTGTTTCGGGACCTGTCCGCGTATACGGTTTACGATACCAGCGATCCCAAGCCGGTGGACCCCGGCCTGGGCAGCACGCCCGGCTGCACGCGCACGGTTTACGACACCATTTTCAACGGGACCTACAGCCTCTATCACGTCGGGCTTTGCCAGGGCGTGCTGGTGGCAGACCTGCCCGCTTTCTACGGTTCCCACCACCGGGACGGGCTGGTGTGCTGGTTGCCCTTGGACGAGCATCCCGAGGACCAGCTGCTGATGGCGGACCACAGCTACAAGGCGGATGTCAGCACCTGGGTCGGGCTGACGGCCAGCGACCGCGTGTTCGATCCATATTTCGGCTGGGTGCTGACCCTCTCCAGCGCCTGGCTGCAACAGACCAAGTTCCGGGAGATTGCGGAGGAAGCCAGCGTTGCGTTCTGGGTTAACCTGACCGTGGCTCCGCTGACGGAGCAGGTTTTCGTGCGCTGCGGCCCGCTGAAGCTGACGCTTACGCCGGGTCGCGCGGTCATCGGCTACGTGCGCCGGTTTGACGGCACCTACGTCTCGGTCGGGTCCACCACGGCGTTTGCGTACGGAGACTGGTATTTTGTCTACCTGACCAAGGACGCCGAGACGGCGACCCTGGGCTACGGGACCGTCTCTGGCGGCTTGGTCTCGCCCACGGCGCTGACCGGTTCCTTCCCTTTGACCAGTCCCGACGACACGGACCAATCCCTGCTGGTCTCCGCCTCCGGGGCGAGCCTGAAGCTGCATGACTTGCGCTTGTGGAATCTCGAAAAGAGCGCGGCGGACCTGGCCATGGTGCTCAACTACCAGCCAACGCCCACCCTGTGCCCGTACCCGCTGGGCCGGGTGCTGACCTTGGACCGGCAGGACCGCTACGGGCTGCGCGTGCTTGGTTCCGGCTGGGTGGTGCTGGACAACCTGCCCGCGTCCTATCAATCGGAGAATCTCGGCCTGGTCCGGCGCTATGACAGCATGGGCGTCTACACCGGCGAGGACCGCTACCAGGAGACCGGCCTTGGCGGCGGCAGGCTGCCGCCCGCGCAGTACACGCTGGGCCAGCAGACGCTGGAGATGACGGCCTACGGCACGCACGCGTACAGCAACCAGTACGGGTACCTGCCCGGCACCAACACCTTCTGGTCGGCAATCACCGGCTCGACCGCGCCGGAGCTGATGGCCCAGACCAACGTGTTTCGGGACAAGATTTGGTTTTGCGATCTCGACCAGGCGACCAAGCCGCTGTACGTGGGCTGGCTGGACGCGACCCACGCCGCGTCCACACCCACGTTAAATTATGCGCCCACCGATGAACGTGCCGGGGCGTTCGTGCTGCCGCTGCGGCTGAGCGTTTTGACCGGTGCGCACGCTTACGACGGCCATTCCGGCTTGACGCCGATCTACATGTACCTGGAGAGTCGCGCCATCGCCAGCGTCAACCCGGCGGCCACGGCCTGGACGGACCTGGACTCGCTGACGCCCGGGGACAACGGCGTGGACCCGACAGACATGCCCAGCATCGTCGGCCTCGACGGAAACCTAAAGCAGCCGGTCATCGGCGAGAACGGCGTCCTGGAGTTCAGCAACAGCACCAGCCTCCCGGCAGGCCAGTACAAGCTGACCATCACGAGCGGCTGCGTCGGGCTGCTGGACCAGGACTTCGACGGCTTTGTCGTCAACCTGACGCTGGGTTCAAATGTCTACGCGTACAAGCTGCTGGAGGGGCGCAGCGGCTACAACATTCAAGGTACGGATGTGTTCACGATCAACGTGCCTACCACCATCTCGGGCGCGTACCTGTTCAGCGTGGAGCTGACCAATGCGCTGAGCGACACCAGCCGGGGCACCTCGCGCCAGCTGATCATCTACAGCTACGCATTGCGGCGGATGCACACTGAGCCGTGGGAGGTGCAGTTCTGCGTCCCCAATCCCTGCACGCCGATCCTGCTCGCCCTGGACGCCACTAACACCGGCACCACGCCGGGCGGCTGGCTGGCGGCGATGAACAGTTACGGCACGGTGGCCAGCTCGCAGCAGGAGTCCACGTACTATCCGGCTAACGACACCGTGGCCAGCCCGTCACCGGTGTCCGCACTGCTCACGGGTTTGACCAACGACCGGATGGAGGACATTTTCAGCACCGGCACGATTCCGACACTGGTGGACGGCACTGTCTGGACACTGCCCACCTATACCGGGCTGGTTCTCACGCCCGACTACGGCCTCGGTTTCCAGTACCAGACCGGCTACGAGGTGACGTTCACGGCGCAGACCACCGGCGACACCAGCGGAGTGGCTGCCTATGTTTGGAAGTGGTGGGACGGCACTGGCACCGCGACGCCCGGGCCGTCGGCTACTAAGATACTGAACCAAGGCAGCAATCCGGGACCGTACGGTCCGCAGGGGTTGCAGATGGCCTGCTATCCCACGGCGGTGGACGGCAGCACCACGGTTTTGCGCGGCACCCTGGCGGTAAACAACGGGCCGATAGCCATCACCACGAACAGCAGCCACCTGGGCGCGGCGCTGACGGCCAACGACCAGTATTTCAGCTATCAGACGACGGCGTCGGTCACGGTCTGTGATCCGGACAGCAACGATCTGAGTACTTCCGGAAACGTGGTATGGTACGACGGGGCCACTTCCCTGGGTTTAGGCACCTGGTCCGGACCGTCTACGATTACCGTGCCTTGGACCGTTAACGGCTACACGCAGAACATCGTGCTCACGGCCTACACGAACACGTTCACCACCACCGTGGCCAGTGACCGGGTGATCACCTGCCAGGTGACGGACAAGGACGGCGGCCTGCTCTACGTCAATTTTGACCTGCGCGGTTTTGTGCCCGCCAACCCGGTGGCCATCGGGAGCAGCAGCAGCGGTCCGACGGCGGACGCCAGCTCGCTGCCCACGCAGCGCATCGGCAGCGGCCAGACGGTGGAGTTCACCGTCTACGCCGACGACGTGGAGGGTGTCTGCACCTTCGGCTGGGCGTTCTACGGGACCAACGGCTGGAACGACCCCGGCCAGCCGGTCAACCCGACGAACAGTGACACGACCGTGCTGGCGGACGGCGAGTACCAGAACACCCTCTACCGGCCCATCGACAACGAGACCGTTACTAACGGCACGGTGAAGCTCTGCACGGCGGTGTGCTACGTGGTGGACACCAACCAGTATACGGGCGTCAAGCGGGTGACGGAAGTGGACATTCCGGTGCTGCTGGAGGCAGATTCCAGCTCGGCCAGCTACATCATCTCGGCCACAGTGGAGGGGGTGCCGATCACGTCCTTCCAGGACGTCAGCCGGAGCGCGGCCAAGGACATCGTCTTCACTTTCTCCGGCACCGACCCCAACGGCGACGTGGTGACCGGCATGTGGCAGTTCACCCAGGACAACACCGAGTCCGGAATGCCCACGCCCGGGCTGTACTGGGGTCCCAAGGTGGTGCTGAATTCGACGAATTACCAGGCGGGCGACACCATCGAGGGGCTGGTGTCGGTCACGGACCGGTTCGGGGCTTCCGCCACCTACGGGGTGCCCTATATCAACATTACCGCGTAGACGGTCTCGTTATTTTATTAAAATTAAGTGTTGACTGGGCGGCGCGATACGCTAGATTGGTCATGAACAAAGTTACATTGCTTATGGCCAAAACTACACTAGACAGTATTCCGACGAAGTCCTCCAAAAAGGAAACGTCGACCATCGAAACCATTCCCGTCAAAGGGAACGCCGTCAGTCGCTACGCCCAGGCGTGCGACGACCAGAAGAAAGCCGAAGCCGTCAAAGCTGAGTGCGCCCCGGTGCTGCAAGAGGCCGGGCTGCTCCACGTCTTCGAGCACAATGTCGAGGCGACCTCGGCCACCGAGCTGATCAGCTCCGTCAACCTGGTGGACAAGGCGGATTCCGAGGATCAGGAAACCGTGGATCGGGTCCAGTTCACCTGGTCGCGCAAGAACCTGAAGAACGACCCGGAGGCCGTCAAGGCGGCGTTCCTTCAGGTCACCACCAAGGACGGTCTACCAGCCAAGTGGGACGACTATTGCGAGTGGCAGTTGGAGGCGGCTTTTGACGCCTCCATCTTCATGGAGAAGGACCCCCGGACCAAAAAGAAAAAGTTCCAGCAGGCGCGCTACGACGCGTTCATGGAAGCGCTCAAGACGGTGTGCGCGGAGCACAAGGTGGACATGCCCTTGTCCCTGACCAAGAAGCTCGTGCCCAAGGAAGACTTCCACGAGCGCCGGTTCAAGGACTTTGACGTGGACGCCAACCTGGCGCTGCTGGGCGCGCTGCCCAACAGCATCGCCCTGGAGGCGATCCGTCCCGTCGAGTCCGAAGAAGGAGAATAGTTTTCGTCCGTTTTACCGGGCGGCCTGGCCTACCACCAGCCGCCCGGCTCTAGTCAGCCATTACAAGACCATTGACTGACTATGAAACTGAAAAACATCAAAGCCGATTCCACCTCCCCCGAGGAAGTGGAATTGGCCTTAACGCGTTACCAAGAGGGCAGCATGACCACCGACGAGATCGCGAAGCTGGCCAACGTCTGCCCGGCGACGCTCACCGTGTGGGTTAAAAAGGCGGGCATGCACCTGCGGCAGCGAGGCCGACGCAGGCTGGTTGAGCCGACGGTTCGGCACCTTCAAATCCTGGAGCTGGCAGGTCACCAGCGCTACGACCAGATTGGCGCAAATTTCGGCATGCGCAAGCAGTCCATCCACCGGATCATCAAGCGGTGGCGTGGCTGGAGTTCGCCGGTCAAGGCTCCCTTCGAGCCGGGCGACACTATTGTCTGGAAGGGGCGCAAGCTGACGGTGATTGACGCCAACATCAAGGAGGGGACGCTGATCGACGAAAAAACACAGCAGCGCTACGTAAAATTTCCGTGGGCGGGGACTACCCATCCACGGAAAATCGGGGTCAGCAAGGAATACCAGGTCAAGCCTTAGTAGGCGTGGCGCAGGTCAAGGCGGGTGTAGCCCATGGGCTGGTCAAACGAGGGGCCGTTCAGGCAGGGTTGCCACGGCCCTTGGACAGCTGACGCCCAGAGAGTCATGGCTTCGCTGGAGCTGGCGGCCAGGCGGTAATAGCCGGTGTCGCCGACGTTGGGCGCGGGCATGATGCTGCGCGCGTACCAGGGGCCGTCTGCGCTCGGCGCGGTCATGGCCACGATGATCAGGTTGAGGTTGCCGGGAGGCCCAGGCACGAGGGTGGGCTGATAGCTGGCTTCATTCGAGTAGGCGCTCTCCAGGAGGTTGGTCCCGCCGGTGTTGGTCACCCAGGCGGTGGCGGCGAAGTAGTAGGTCACCCCGCGCGTCAGATTGGAGACCGTAAAGGTCAGGACGTTGCCCAGGTTGAATTCAGTGGTGTAGACACCGGAATTGGTGCCCATGTAGATGTTGTAGCCACCGTTGGTGGCGACCGCCGTGTCCGGGCTGGCGTTCCAGGACAGGATGGCCGATGCCATGGACGGCGGGCTGAGCCGCTGGGCGGCAAATGAATGGCGCGGGACCGCCTCCACGCTGCGCGTGGGCGGGATCGGCGGCATGGGCGGCACGGGCTGCCAGGCGCTGGCGGGAGTGGGAGGGGGAGCCGACGCGCAGCCTGCCGTAATCAGCAGCGCCACGCCCAGACTGAGCATTAGCATGTTTTTCATAGTTTGTTTTGTGTAATAATGTTTATGTGAACCTGCACGCGCAGGTTACCTAGCTACGCAGGCAGTCTACGCTCAAACCGGGCGGGATGCCAACTGCTTGCGGACGGTCAGGGTTTCGCAGCGCGCCTCGTCGGCGGATTTGGACAGGCGGAAAGCCCAGCCGGTGGCCTCGTCGGGGGTCATGGTGACGGTGAGGTGCTGGCGAGCCGTGCTCATGCTTTAAGTACGGCCATTATTTGATGGCGGCGAATTCGGCGTAGCTGAGCAGTTTGACTTCGCCCACGAAGCCCCGCACGTCCGGGTTCTCGGCCATGATCTTCTCGGCCTGTTCCAGCGTCCAGGTGCTGTGCCCGGACCGCACGTGGTTCCAGCCGTGGTGCCCGAACATGCGGACAAAGTCGGTGTCCTCGGTGACCGTGCTCTTGCCGAGGATGACGGTCTTGTTGTCGACTTGCATGAACTCGCCCACCAGGCTGGCCAGGGCGCGGGCCTGGGCGGCGGTCAGCTTGACGTTGCTCAACGTGTCGCCGTACGTGCTGAAGCTGGCGGCGTACTTGACGGAACCGTCAGGCTGCTCCACCCCGGCCAGCTGCATGCCGGGCGGCACAACGATGCCCTTCAGGTCCTGGCGGCGGACCTCGGCGACACGGGCATCGCGCTTCTGGGCTTCAGTGCGGGCGACGTTGCTGGCTTTGCCGAGCGCCAAGTCCACCAGCAGGTTGTCGATGATCTTGGTCTCGATGCCATCGAGCTGGGTGTAGCGCCGGACCCGTGTGTGGTTTTGGTAGCGCTCGCCGTAGGTGACTTCGAGGCCCTTGGGCACGGCGGGAGCCGAGCCGTAGCGGTCGCGCGAGGCGTGAATGCTAACCTTCTGCTTCCAGTTGGGCAGCTCGGCGTGGGTGACTTCCAGCGTGTAGGCGGTCTGTTCGACCTGGAAGCCCGCGTCGCGGATCGCGGTGTTGAGGCGGTTGGTGATTTTATCCTGCTGCGCCCGGAGGGCGTTCAGCTGGCCGGTGGCGGAGGTGTTGTTCATCATGGGATGAATGTATACGAACACCGGGCCGCCGTCAACAATAAATTTTAACAAAAAGCGCGGCGGCTGGACTCGAACCAGCGAAGTGAAGGGAGCGACCCTTGGCCGTATGCCACCCCGGCGTCACCGTGTAGACGAAAAGCTAGCACTCGCACTGCTCATAGGCCAGCCAGAAGCTTTCGCGAGCCGCCTGGACGAGATCGGACAGGACGGGCTTTTCAGCGGCGGCATGCTGCGGGCAGCTTTCGTGCAGTTGCAGCCCCACGGTCTTGGTCGCCGCGTCGTACTTCATGACCCAGGGGTAGAGGCGGCACTCCATGGGCCGCCAGCCGTAAATGAGGCACCGTTGGCCGGGGCCGAGGTGGACGCAGTTCCCCGTTTCCGGCGACCGCTTCAAGCGGTACAGGCCATGGTCCACGAATTTGTCCTCGGGCGCGTAGGCGCTGACCTCGAAGGGGAGCAGGATGGGCGGCGCGACGTGGGACTTGCCGCAGCAGTGCTTGGGACACTCGGCGCAGGTCAGGCTCATATCGGAAAGTAGTTGGACATCAGGTTCACGGCCTTTTTGGAAAAATCATCCACCAGCGGACTCCAGCTCAGCGTGTTGGTGGTTGACCAGGCGTGGAACCAGCTGAGGAAGTCGCGGCCAATGTAGCAGCCGGGGCCGCCGTATTTGAACAGGCTCTCGCGGTTGCGCTTGAGGTCGCGGCTGAGCAGGTAGTGGACCAGCGCCCGCTCCCAGCCCCAGAAGTGATAGCGCCCAGGCTTGTTGTTCCGCATGAACTTGCGCATGTGGGTCAGGACCGCGTCCGGGCACATGTCCGCGTAGATGTCCATGAACACCAGGTCAGCCTCGCAGCCTTTGACCGCCGTGGCGTCGCCCTGGACGATCTCGATCTTGTCCAGCTCTGGGCGTCCGGCGTACGCGCGCTGGAACCAGGCGATCACATCCGGCTCCAGCTCGTAGACAATCACGTGGTCCACCTCCGGCTTGGCCGCCGCGCGCAGGGCGTAATAGCCCAGGCCCAGGCCGCCGTTGACCACAGTGCCGTGGGCGCGGTGGATCGCCAGGTAGGCGCTCTGCACTTCCATCGGGGTGATGGACATCCACAGCTTGTTGCCGTGGATCAGCTGCGGGAATTCCGGGCTGTTGACCCGGAAGTTGACGTTGAGATAGTCATCGCAGCGCCCGTCCAGGCTGGTCCAGTTGATGGTCACCTTGCCCTGGGTCTGGTTGTCCGGCGGGAGGTTCAGGAATTCCAGCTCCTGGTGCCAGTAGGCGTCCAGGAACGGGTTGTCAGGGATGTTGACCTCGGTCGGAGGCTTGGGTGTTTCCAGGGTGGTGCTCATGATTGTTTTTCTAGGTCTCGGAACTTGGCGGCGGCTTCAAAGTTTTGCGCTTGGACGCAGACTTCTTTTAGCAGCCGGGCCACGGTTCGCTTGTCTTCCACGGTCTTGGCGGTACGATAAAGGTCCATGGCGTTGACTTTAATGACTTTAGTCACCTCTGACTTTGCGCCGCATTCAGGGCACCTAACCTTTATGTCGCCGCCAAACAGGTCACTGTTTAGTTCAACGGTGTAGGAACAGCGTGGACACTTAAAAGTCATAAATTCTCCGTGATCTCGTCCCATTTGTCCGACACCTGGCCTAGCTGCACCCGGTGCATTTCCTCCTCGGCTTTGGCCTCGGCCCAGAGGTCCGCGTCGCGCACGCCGATGACGGCGTTGTTGATGATGCCGGACATGACCTCGGGCGTGAGCGCGTCCAGCTCCCAGGACTCGTTTCCGTGCTTGGCGATGTAGCCCTCGGCCCGGCTGTCGGTCAGCTTGGCCGGGTTGGGCGGCGGGCCGTACTGGGTGATCTGGTCCATGTTCAGGGCCAGGCGTTGCAGTTCAATGTCTACGCCGGAGAACTCCTCCAGGCGCGCCAGGATGTCGCGGGTCATGTCAATGCCCGAGGGGTCATGGTCGCCCAGGTGGAACACGATGGGCGGCTGGCCGCCCTCGGAGTACCGGCGCAGGCGCTGCGCGGCCTCCCACATCTCGCTCTGGCTGGTGTAGCCACGGCAGGAGAAGTAGGCGATGCCCAGGGCCTCGCAGGTGGGCTTGACGATGTTGCTGACGCTGTCCTTTTCAATCCAGACTTCCACCCGGTTAGGCTGCCGTGCCCACTTGTCGATGCGGAATTGACTGGCGCAGGCACTGATGATTTCAGCCGGTGATCCCCAGCAGGGCTGCGCTTTTAGCTCGCGGGTCAAATCCACGATAGCTTCCCAATCTACCAGACCAGCCAGGCGGGCATCGTTGACGATGTCGCCCAGGTTCTTGTACTCTCTCATATTATTTGGAATATAATTTCTGCTAACAAATTGGTAGTAAAGTTGCCGCAAAGTTAATTCGTAGCCTTGAGCCTTGTATTCCTCAATGATAGCGTTTGTTTTATTGATTTTGTCCGTCCGGTCTTCGGAGAACTTCTTGGCGCGATAACAGATTTTAGGCATGGTATGTGTTAATAGTGGGGACAGCGGAAAGCTGTCGTGGACACTAGAACTTAAATTTACTTCTGGAGCATCATTTCTTCGAGCATGCGGGCGGTGACCGTGTCCCGCATCCGGCCCCGGCGCAGCTGGCGGATCGTGCCCAACGTGGTGCGGCCCTTGACGAGACCCACAGCCTTTTCGGCGCGGTTGACCTCGTAGGCCCGGTTGTTGCGGATCAGGCAGGCGTACCAGAGGGCGTGCGACTCGCCGAACTTCCAGTCGCGCGCGCTCTCGACGATGCCCAGGCGCTGGGCCTCGAATTCCATCCAGGTGCGTCCAAACTTGCCTGGGATTTCGTCCGGGTTATGCAGGTGGTTCAGGTACGAGTCCACCAACAGGTTCGATTTGGACCAGTCGATCTTTTTCATAATCGGATCACAGTCGTTTGGGCCAGGTCAGCTCTTCGTCCGTGCTCTTGTCCGGGTTGAGCACGTTCAGGTTGCGGGCAATGCTCACCGCCCAGCGCAGGTGCTCGATCATTTCTCCCGTCTGCGGGATGGACTCGCTGCCGTTGCCGCCGCTCCAGCTGATCTCGGCCTGGTACTGGGCGCTCCACTTGGGGTGGGTGCTCCAGGCGCTGGCCTTGGCGCGCTTGATGATCACGTGGTGGCCGTTTGACAGTGCCAGGGCGACATAGATGCCAGCGGGCTGCCGGTTAACGGTGACGCGGCAGGCGGCAGGCAGGGCGGGCTTGACCCGCTTGGCTGCCTTGGGCTTGATGGCGCTGTCTACGTAAGCGTCGGTGACCGGCTTGAAGTTAGACTTGACCAGGTCTGCGACCGTGACGATGACAGGTTTCCAGATGCGTCCCGAGAACCAGCGGCGCACGACCGCGCCGCGCACGGAGTACAGTTCAGGGGACTTGGAGCTGGCGTAGTATTGAGTTTTCATAAATTTATTTGCCGGGCCAGATGATGGGCTTGAGCACGTCCAGCTTCTGGAGCAGGCTGTCGTACTGGGCAGTGTAGACTTCGTCGGTCAGGTTGCCGGTCAGGTACAGGAGCCGGGCGGCGTTAAGCTTGACCAGGTGGCCGTGGTACAGGTCGCGGGCGGTCTTCTCGGACAGGTTGTTGGTGAACGCCTGGGCCAGGCTCATGCTGGACATGGCACTCAGGTCGCTGACGAACTGCTCGGCGCAGGCTTGCTTGTTGATGGGCATAGGTCAGGGTTGGGTGGCGGGTTTGCGGGCCAGTTCAATGGTGTCGCGGAGCGTGCCGTTGCTGACCAGCTGGCTGCGCTGGTCGAGGGCCACGTAGACCGGGAAGGGCATCACCCGGTGGCCCTTGTGGTTGCGGTTGGTCAGGACCCGGACGTACCAGACGCCGTGGCGCAGGTTAATGGGGTGGCTCACGTGGTTGGCGTTAAAGAGCGCGCGGGCCTCCTCGGCGGTGTGGCCGTGGACGTCGGTAAGGGGCTGGGCGGACAGTGCTGTTTTCATCATGCAGAGAGCGTAGACGAAATCCGGAATCTCGTCAACATTTAATTTTAATCAATTTAACGCGTGCCCAGCTGGCGGCACATGGCGTTGAACGCCTGGCTGGTGGAGAGGTAGCGGCGGCCCCGCTTGCGGCCCCCTTTGGCGGGGGCGCGCCAGTACCACTGCCACGGCTCGCTGAAATTGCGCGAGGGCCGGTCGAAGTTGACGATCTCGGGCAGCTCGTAGTACCAGCCTGCGGCCAGCAGCGCGTCCACCTGCTCCAGCGTCTCGCGCCGGAAGTCCTCGACTGATTCTTCGGTCATGGCCATAGCTTAAATTACAGGTCTTTCAGCTCCAGGTCATCAATGCCCTGGCCCTCCTCGTTGTACCAGTCGCACCACTCGCCGTCGGGTTCCTGGACCTCCAGGCCGCCCGCGTTGGCGTAGTCGGGCTTGATGCGGTGCTGGTACTGGTACAGGTCGTACTTGGCCAGGGTTTCGAGCAGGAGCTTGGCCTCGCGGAGCGAGTTTACGTCTACATAGAAGCCCTCCGCGCCTGCGGGCTTGGGCACCTGGGGAATCCACCAGATGCGCAGCTTGGGCCGTGCGGGCGGGGCGGGCACGAATTTAGGGTCGTTGTTGATGTGTTTCCGCTCTTCGGCGGTGACATTGAGCTTCACGGTTTTAGCTTTGGTTTTCATAAAATCAAGGCGCGTACAGGTTTTCCAGCGCCGCCTGGTAGCGCAGCCGCTGGCGTATCTGCCGCCGGGCGCGCAGCTCCTCGGCGCAGACGTACTGCCGGGTCACCCGGTAGCGCTCCGCGATCTCGTCAAAGGACAGGCCCAGCAGGCGCTGGTGGATGATCGTCCGGCGCTTCTCGGACATCTCGGCCAGGCAGGTCTCCAGCGCCTCCAGCCGGTCCTCCAGCCGGAGCTTGTCCTCGTAGTCGTCGGCGATCACGTCGGGCAGCACGGGCCGGTACTCCAAGACCGGGTCCAGCTCGCGCGCCGGGGTGTGGCAGTCGCAGCAGAGGCTGTACGTGCGCCGCACGGGGTTGGGAAAGCCGGTGCTCCGCTCCCGGGTCACCTGCTGGCCGCACTCGACGCAGGTGACCAGCTTGCGCAGCTCCGCGCGCTGGCGGCGGACGGCGCGGCCCTGGGCGGTCTGGTGGTAGTGGCGCTGATAGGCCCGGTACGCCTCGGGCCGCTTGGCCCGCCAGAGCGCCTGGTTGCGCCGATGCTTCTCGCGGAAGGCCGCCGGGTTGCGGGCCTTGGCGCGGGCGATGTAGCGCTTGTTGGCGTCAGGGTGCCGCGCGCGCCACTGCCGGTAGTAGGCGCGCCGCCGCTCCACGCGCCGGTTGTGCTCCGCCGCGAGCTGCTCAAGCAGAAAGGGCATGATCAGGTTCACGGCCTAGTTGCATTTGGCGGCGGCCTGGTGCCAGAGGGTGCTGGCGTGCTCGGCGGAGAGCCGGACCGCGTGCGGGGCGGTGCTGGCGGTGAGCATGCCGTCGTGGATGACCCGGGGTTTTTCGTTCGGATCGTCGGTCATGGTCACGTTGGCCTGGAGCACCATGACGCAGTAGCCCTCGCCGGTGCCCACGAACGGGCGGGTGGCGGCCTTGACCTTGGCCGCCTTGTCGGGGTCATCGTCGGGCACGGGCAGCTGATCGGCCTTCCAGGCGATGCGGCCCTCGGCGCTGAATTGGATGACTTTCCGGACGTGGGCCAGCCCGGCGGCGAGCACGTTCTCGAATTTATCGCTTGCGTTATTCTTCATGGTATTGTAGTCTGGTTGCAGGTATTGTAATGGCGTAGGCAAAAAGGCAAAAGCAATGTGAGGCGGTCCCTGGTAGGGGATCGCCTCATTGCTTTTCAGGGTTTTCCGGTAAAGGTGCGGCGGGGGTTAAAGTACAGGCCGCTGACCTGGCGGTACGTGCTCAGCAGGGTGTAAGCGAAGAGGTACTTGTCCCGCAGGTTGCCCGCTTCCAGGTCAGAGAGGTTGTGCTCCAGGTCGGCCATTTTGACGCGGAGGGCGGCAGCGTCATAGCTGATGGCCATGACGTAATCGAAGTAGGAACCGCCCTTCTCCCGGGTGAGCAGCACCACGCGGTCGACGATCCAAGCCGGGAAAGTCAGGCGCAGGTCCTCTGCCGTGGTGCTGGTGTCCTCCAGCACGTCGTGCAGATAGGCGATGGGCTTGTCGTAAGCTTCCACCAAGTTGGCCACGGCCTCGGGGTGGGTGAAGTAGTCCTTACCGGACTTGTTGCGTTTCTGCCCGGCATGGGCGCGCTTGGCCAGGCGGCTGGCGGCCTCGGTGATTACTTTGAGCATGTCCGGTTCAATGACCGGCACAGGTGTGAGTGTAGACGGGTTGTTATTCATAACAGTAAGATCATCCTAAAGGACTTAGTTGAAATGTCAACAAAAAATTTTACTATGGCGCATTTACCGTCTAATCTGGTTCTTGTGACCAGGCATTGACCAGGTCAAATATGGACGAACCACCTGCATTTGAAGTGGATGCTGAAATTATCGGCAGCCAGGAAGTGACCGCGAATGGTCACGTGGCCTGCACGTATCAGCTGCGCTCCGCGCCGGTCACCGTAAAGATTGATCCCCGGAACCGCCAGCCACTGGTCTGGCCCGAGGACATGAACGAAGAGCAGGTCAAAGCCCTGATCGGAACGCCCTTGTTCCGGCTGCGCGTGCTGGTTAGCGGCACCTGGGACGACCGCGTGTGGCAGATGATCCTGGACGAGCAGGGCGGCAACCTGCCACCAGAGTGGCTGACCCAGGTGATCCATCCAGGGGCGGACATCAACCACCTGAACCTGGGCATGCTCAAGAAGCTGTTGGGACCGAAACTGTACGCTGTGTTCGTGGAACGGCTGGTCTGCAATCTGACCAAGGACGATTCCGTGTCGATTCTGAAACTACTGGCCAGCCCATTGATTTATGACCCAGGCGATTGAACCAACTGAGGATAGCGTGAAGGCCGTGCTGCTGAGCGAGAACGTCACCCAAGCCAAGTGTATCGCTTGGGTCATCCACCACGCTACCGGGAGCGAAGCGGCGCACCGGCACGGCGCGTGGCTGGACAGCGGCCCCATCCGGAACCTTCCAGTCAAACGCATCCAGCTTCACTACGAGGTCGACAAATTCGGTGCCGCCCTGTTCGGCTCGCTCACCGGCACTGTTGACTAGCTTGGTTTTAGGAAAAACCCAGGTTTTACTGGTTTAGTGAAAAGAGCCAAAAACCTAAAATCAAGGACGGACGAGGGTATTCACGTAGTCGAAGACGCAAGGGTAGCGAAGCGCGTGGCGCTCGCGGCGCTCTAGCTGCTGGTTCGGGTCGCCGAACCAGCAGCCGATGCGACACAGCGTGGATTAGCGCCGTCAGCTCCTCCAGCTGGATGGCCAGCGCCACGCGCCGGGTAGCCTCAGTGGTGGCGTGCGTCTTGATCCAGTTGATGCAGCGTTCGCGGCTAACTACCTCAGACCCAAGTAGGTTCTTTACATCATCCTCG